>Ga0157363_1002991_pt1 | contig 15094 bp, 10 predicted proteins | sample AttsexASBM1_FD_111477 | JGI IMG/M metagenome (GOLD analysis project Ga0157363, IMG submission 111477) | Fungus gardens microbial communities from leaf cutter ant in Ribeirão Preto, State of São Paulo, Brazil - Atta sexdens ASBM1 | ecosystem: Host-associated > Fungi > Mycelium > Unclassified ...
ATAGATGTTTTACATATTGAGAATAAAATCCTCGACAAAAACAGAAATGCGATTGATGTTATGATGGTTTTTGATTGAGTCAGATAGTAGTGGGAATTTGATTTCATTAAAGTAATCATTGCAATATTTTTATTTTTATGTTTACTTAATTCCTTCCAAATAAAATTTTTTCTTAAAAAATTTCTACCCATGAATATATGAGTTTAGTCGAAAAATTAATGGATGATAAATATAAAGGCAGTCATTTTCTCTTCAGATAATACATATGTCGATTGCGTTTTTTTCTTTATTTAGGATCCTAATTGAAAGAATCTTCGTGTATTACGATTCCAATTCTTTGTATAAATGGTGTGCAAAAAATACGATTACTCAACGATACAAATGCAGTTGTAAAATGATATTACAAATTATTATATTGACGATAGAAGCAATTAAAATCGTATAAATCCATGTGTTTAAATGTCTTACACCTAAAATTACGCATGTAAATTGCACACGCCCGTGTGCATCAACCTGATCCTTACATAATTCTCATCACGTACCTACTCTCGCGTAAGAAAGTTACATTCACGCCACCAATTTCGTACCAGTAAGTTCCTTCGAACGTCCAGCATTAAACGTCGTCACGAAGAAATCGATGGATTATTGCTGGACTGCATGCAGAAGCTTTACTTCAAGTTCTGAACATTTTTCTCTTCACGAATTGTTCCTGCAATCATCAATTAACTTCGCTCAATATCCGCGGGAAGAAACTCGTTATTTTTCTCAGTCTCCGATTCAGGACATATTTCACTAATCGTAACACACCCGGTATATATCTGCGACCTATATTCATATCTCGCATTTTACCCTGAGTATATGTAAATAATTATCAGCTCGCGATAGAGCCCGCGCGTTAGAAAAAAGCAAATAGAGCTGCTTGTCGCTGAACGGATAGGCAAATATGGGAGAGTCCAGGGAGGGGAGGGGAGCCCTCGTATTTGTTTCCAGTTCGATTATTATTACACGATTGCGTGTCAGTGCGTGTGTATGTATGTATGTATGTCCAGTGTATCGGATGCGTGGTGCGCGGAAACGGAAAAAAAAAAGGTGAGCGTTGTGACGGCGCTCGTTTGTTCCGACGATCCAGCGACGTTTTCCGCCGTGCCATTCATGCGCGTTGCACCCTGTTTACTGCTTCTCCTTTTTTTCCCCTCCCTTAACAACGACAGGAGAAACAAACGGCATCCCGTCCCGTGGACGATAGGTACAGTCGCGCGCGTGAATCCTCGCCGTTGTCGGCTCATTATCTCGATCGCCGATCGAGAATGGCGACGTTTATCAGACGAGCGAGATTTCCCGTCAGGAGGAGATACAGTGAGTTCCACTTTATTTTACTTCTCCGTGTCTTTTCTGGACGACGAAGGCAATCTTTTCCTGCCGCGAGTTATTACATTACCGAGTTCGGCGATCCGTACACTGATTATTACTCATGCGAGTAATTAATAACCGGTCGTTGATTGCACGCGAGTGATCTTCCTTACACGGTAGTGATCTTCCTTTTCTTGCGCTTGTCTGGAGTAAGCGGAATCATCTTGCTCCGAAATGAACGGTCTCCGATTGCCGTCAAATTACTGGTGTTTATGATATTGAACCGAACCTCTTTCGCGGAGCAATCGGAGCTGCGATGTTCAACTTTCGAAGCCTTACCTTTTTACATAAATTAATAACTATATTTAACAAAATAATCTGGTAAAAATTATGTATATTATAATTTTATGTTTACAAAACGTTCAAAAGCGAGTATTCAAGTGAGTATTTCCTCACTCATATTACCTCTTTTCTCTAAAATTTTTAGGGTGAATCTCACTCTGAAGAGAAATCTCATTTTTAAAGATTGAAAATTGAGCCACTTTTTTAAAACTGACTCAATTTTCTCTCTTAGGGTGAGATTCTCTCACTCCAAAGAATTTAGAGAATTAAATGCGAATATTTGAAAAATGCCTAAAAATCTCTTTTGATATGTAAGCTTAATTTTTTCTATAATCGCAATACTTTGGAGTAATTTTAGGAGTAACATATTTATTCCATTTAGAGCCAGTTATTTCATCTTCGAATAAACTATGTGATAATTTATCTAAAGGATAAACAAAAGAGTAGATAAGAGAGTAAGAGAGTGAACTAAAATTTTTGTCAAAAGGGGTGAAACAACTCCTTGATAAATTAAATAGAACTAAATAAACACTTCACTAATAAACGAAGTAATTTAATTTTCTTAATTGTTGCCATCCCGTAATTATTTCGAGCTGTAATATAATATTTGACAAATAATACTTTTGACCAAGTAATGCTTTATTTATTTTCCAATATTTAAAGAGATCTCTGATAGAGGATACATTGATAAACAATTGCGCATCCATTGATTTTTCTTTCAAAAATCCAATATTAATTATCCATAATATACTTCCAGTTTCGAAACATTAAATATCTCTTGAGATAGAAACAATGCTGAGAATATCACATTATGTAATCAACACATTTTTACGAGGTTGTATTTCAATTGTATACAACATAAAAATTTCTGATTCAACCAAAAAAAGAAAAAGAAGTTGTGTCGAAAGTACTCATTGCATGCGATTCTTTCCCCTTCTTTCTCTTAACGTCTCTTATATATAATACACACACCGCTTGTTACGTGATTTCGCGCAATTGTATAATGAATTCTCCGACAACGAATGAATGTCAGATCCGAACCTTGATTCCCGCAACGATCCATAACGATTTGTTGTTTTATGATATACGTGTAAATCGATCAATCGACACACGTGGCTCAAATTTCGCTCCTATTGTATTCAAATTAGAGGAAGGGCACATTTAGGAAGAACTTATTTCACCAAATTTTCTTATAATCTATTACAATTAATTTTATTTATTAATATCGACCGATTTATTTTTACGAATATTCATCTTGATTTTTTCCTCAATTTATTCATATTCTATCATTTAACTTATATACTTCTCGATGGATCGAATTACTCACATAGAGAAATGTTTTGTATTTCAGGTAAATCTCCGTTCTTCCCGAGTCTCGATGAGCAAGGGCTGGAGGATCCGAATGCGCCGAGCCAGTTGGACGGTGTCGGCGTTGGCGTCGGAGTAGGCGTCGGCGTCGGCGTGGGTGGCGGGATAACGGCGTCCCAAGCGGCGCCACTCTCGTCGCCAAGTCGGAGCAGTCCGCACAGCCAGGGCAGCGAAACCGGCGAGCGTTTCTCGAGGAAAGTCTTCGTCGGCGGATTACCGCCTGACATCGATGAAGGTACGCAGTTTATATTATATCATCTAAGATTGGTTATTGGCGGGACAAGACGTAACAATGACGTAATCACAATACATCTTCTCAATTCAGACGAGATCACAGCCAGTTTCCGCCGCTTTGGTCCGCTTGTTGTGGATTGGCCGCACAAGGCAGAAAGCAAATCCTACTTCCCTCCGAAAGGTTACGCATTTCTGCTATTCCAGGTACGTTTTCGACTCCTTTCGCTTCTTTTCTCATTTTCAAATTTTGTGAATTAATAAAAATAAATATACTGATAGTAATTAAGAAAAAGACTGAAAATAAAAATAAACTATAATAAAAATTAATGATAATCGAATGTGCCATGTGATTATTCCAGGACGAGGGTTCGGTGCAACAGTTGATAGATGCCTGCATCCAAGACGAGGACAAGCTTTACCTTTGCGTGAGCTCGCCCACGATCAAGGACAAGCCCGTGCAGATCCGACCTTGGCGGCTCAGTGACGCCGACTTTGTGCTGGACGCCTCCATGCCGCTTGATCCGCGAAAGACAGTCTTTGTCGGCGGGGTGCCGCGGCCGCTCAAGGCAGTCGAGCTCGCGATGATCATGGATCGGCTTTATGGTGGTGTCTGTTATGCTGGCATCGACACTGATCCTGAGCTCAAGTATCCCAAAGGTGCCGGCAGAGTCGCCTTCAGTAATCAGCAAAGCTACATAGCTGCCATCTCAGCCAGATTCGTACAGCTGCAGCACGGCGATATTGACAAAAGGGTAAGCATGAAGAAGAAAAATCCTATTTTTTGAAGATTTATTTGAACGAATAACATCTTTAAACTCGATATTTAGTTTGATCTTATTTCAAAGTCATTTTAAGTAATATTCTAAGATGCTAATATGGCTCTATAATAGTTCATGCTATCTCAAGATTGTACTTCAAATCGTTCTTAAATATAAGAATGGACTATATAAATATCGGTCTAAATGTTAGGACAAGAATAGAAGATCTAAATCCATGATTAGTAGAGCTGTTTTAAAGATGGGACATCTTTACAAATTACGAATATTGTTCTTCAAGCAATTATTCTTATTCTAAATACTTTGAGAATTTCATACTTTCTCTAATCATATAATAATCTTTCGAATAGGTTGAAGTCAAACCATATGTTCTGGACGATCAGATGTGTGACGAATGTCAAGGCCAGCGTTGCGGAGGCAAGTTTGCACCGTTCTTCTGCGCCAACGTCACCTGCCTACAGGTATATTTCACCACAATCGGCACATTTTTATTAATAAATAGTGAAGAAAGAAAATAAAGTAAAAGTAGGTTTTTATTATCAATTAATTTGAAGCTAAAATTTGAAATTTTCTATGCAAATGTCATAGCAAAAAGCAACTCCATTAAAAAAATTAGATTTTCGGAGATTTCACTGAATTTCACTTTTATTAAAAAACTCTATTCATTTGATTCAAAGCAAAATTATATTTGTATCTTTTAATAATAAATTGATGAGAGATTTTCTTTATTAAGCCTTTATTTTAATAAAGGCTTAATTATGCCTTTGTTTTAATGAAATAATTATTTTATTGAATTAATTTCTTAATAAAATTTCTCTTTTCTCTTGTATTAATAAGAGAAAAGATTAAATTTTTTAAATTTAATTATGAAGTCTGAATTAAATAATACTATCTATTTTCAGTACTACTGCGAGCATTGCTGGGCAACTATTCACTCCCGGCCAGGTCGGGAGTTCCACAAGCCGCTGGTGAAGGAGGGCGCGGATCGGCCTCGGGCCGTGCCTTTCCGTTGGTGTTAACCCCAGCTGCGTTGTCCCTAATTATCTCGCAGCCCTAGCTAATTAACTACCACCTCTACCAATATCTCCCCACCCTCCCCTCACGTGCCCCAACCAACCTTCACTTCCCTCCGCCTCCCATATTACTTACTTACTTACTTACCTACAACAAGAACACAGCCTCAAAACTGCTATTACTACTACTACTATTACTACCACCACTCGATCGTTACGTACTATCACTACTCTATTCTACTACCACTATTATTACTATTACTACTACTACCACAACTACTATTCTATTACAAATTATTACTACTACTACTATTACTACTACTACTACTACTACTACTACTACTACTACTACTACTACTACTACTACTACTACTACTACTACTCCACTGCTACTACTTCAAGTTGTACCGATTATACTGGAGGAAGAAACCAGCCGCTGTTGCCCGCCAATCGATGTAGGCTCTTGGCGTTACTCCGATCTTCAACCTCGCATCCATAACGACTTGCTAACGATCACTGATATCATCATCGGGCAAAATTATGTCCATCTAGATGACTTTGCCGAACCGGAAATGGATCTTGCAACCGAAGGCGCCGGAAGGCAGCCAAGAAAAGAGGGAATGATCGGATCCACGTCAAGCCGATATCGTCGAGCCGAAAAAACGAAGAAAAAAATGAAGAAAAATACGCCGAGATACAGAAGAGAACTGGACACGGATTCTCAGTATATCGATTACTCGTACACGTATAATCCTATCTGTCTGCGCTGTAAAATGCACCGGTTCTGTCCGAAAGATCGAGTATTGTTAGTTACCGCGAGTCTCGAGGAGCGAGCAAGCGAGGGAGGGGCTGCCGCCGCCGTCGCCACCGACCTCGTGTACGCACCCCGCGCCAATTGTCGGCACTAATCCTCCTCGAGTATTTACCGAAATCACCGGCAGCGCGATTGCGATACGGATCCGCCTTGTGCTTGCGTCTCGTTCTACCGCGGATCACCCCTTCCAAGTTCGACTACCGCATATCGCGAGAAGGAAGAAGTTTCTTTCTGTATCGTCCATCCCGATCGAGCGAGATTTTGATTTTGCGAAGCGCGACCCGGATGGACGTTGACGGACTTCTCGACAAACGGGGCTCGTGTTTTCCCACCGATATCATCCATTTGGACGAAAGCCCGAACGAAAACGCGCTCCCGAGCGACGTAGTGATTCCCGCGCGACGAATGTTCGTAAGAAACGCGAGTACCTGATTCGACGCGAAAGTGTGTTGCCAGAGTGAGCGAATGAGATTGGAAGAGCGAGAAAGAAAGAGATGAGGAAAGAATGAGGGGGTGATAGTGGAAGCAGTGACATCAGAAAAGACGCGTAGGTGATGAGGGCCGGTGGGAAACCTGGAAGAGGGTAATAGGGAGAGAAGATAGAGATGATATAAAGAGAGTGACAAATCGTCCGCATTGGATGTTAATCAGTAATGAAAAAAGCCACGCTTCAACCTGCTGTGTAGGTAATTCTCTGTATCACAAACCTAGAACACACACATACACACACATTCGTACAAACATGTACACATATACACGGTTTTCTAGTTATTAAGAACTTATTAAAAATATGTTACATAGGTGCGTTGTGTAATGCGTTTCTTGTACGGATAACGCAACCGCGCGCTCATAGGGAAGCATTCGACAAAATGATTTTGTACTAATTAACTTATTCAAGTGAGAAGAAAATAACGCGTAGATGAAAACATAAAAGAAACATAAATAGGGGAACTGAAAGTTTAGGGAGAATAGGTATCATACGGGTGACGAAAGAAGAGGTAAATCGAAATAATTTAATTTTTCGATCGCGAACGGCTATATATGACATCGTGGCGGCGTGCTCCAGGTTGTCCAAGCCTGCCTAAGCTAACATCCGCGTGCCGAGTTCTCTACCAATTTTCTTTCCCAAAAATCGATGTGAGTTACCTTCACGAACCTTCGCGCAAGAAACGAAGGAGTTGCGAAGTCGAGTCTGCGAAGAGGAAAAAGGCCCCGCTACTCACTCGCGGGGAACGCGAGGATCGAGGATTGCTGCTACCGTCGAGGACGAATTTTACATTTTGACTTTATTATTACTACTACTATGTGCAATATAAACGGTCACTCTTCGAGGTTTACGCTGACGAGAACGATCGGCAATACGCTAAGCGTATTTTCGGAATGCGACGTGCGCGCGATTTCCCTCTTCCTCGAAAACATTCGATAGTAAACACGGAATGTTCGCGAACATCCGCGTCTAAACTTGTACATCCCTCTTCTTCACGAAACGAGCGGTGTATCTCGCAGATCCTTTTTTGTGGCGAAACGATCTCGCGCTCGACTTCGCGGAAGATAAAGGAAAGAGACGCTTGTGCAAAACGGGACGCAAAGGGAGTGGTGTCGTTTCTCGAAACCAAAGTAGCGATAGAAACCGTGATTCGCGGAATATCGGAGCAGCGTATTATACATAGAATGATCGTATCTAATTACTCTCTTCATACGTCCGATAGATGATTTGCAAGAGTGTGCGGCGCGTCTTGAGGGGGTCGCGTTTCGCGCGGAACATTATTATAGATTCATACATTATATATATATACATATATATATATATATACATATAGAGAATGCCGCATGTTGTCCGCTCCTGTACATATATACTGATCCTTCTCCCCTAACCGATTAATCAATTAACCAGCGTTTATTAATTGCGACCGCGAGTGTGCACGTTTTCTTAAATCCTTGAAAATAAAACGGACTTTTTCGCTGGGTGTATATAATCAAACGCAATCGCCGTAGTTCAAGTAAAAGAATAAAAGAAAAAAATGGAAAAGGAGGGGGGGGGAGGAAAGAATTCACTTTTCGCCGAGACGTAAGATTTCTATTCCCGAAGGATTTAGTATAGAGAAAGTCTTGTGATTGGCAGATAGTAGGACCTCTGTAAATTTTAAGCATGACGCTTCCTAGCGCTTGTCCTTTTAGCAGATGCGACGGTGATTCCGGCAAAGTTTAATCGACGATTTTTCGACGCGTTTTATCGAAAACAATTTCTCGCACCGCCACTCGTCTCTCATTTGACAATATCTTACAATACGTAACATAGGATACTTTTGATAACTCTGTAGTAGAGGAGGCAGGCTTAAGCGCTAATACCGGACATTCGTCACCTCCCAGTGACTCTTTTGTTGTGCAAAAAAAGGCGTGTCTTTTCATAATACTTCCGACAATAGCCGGATTGTTCCTTCGCGAGACGGCCGAAAGGTTGTAGGGCTGGGAAGTGTCGTACTCGAAATTAATATGCAACGTTGTGTGTTCCGCTTCGTAGATGACAAAAAAAAGCCATATTCTGAACGTAGCAGCAGCAGCAGCAGTCGGAAGATGTAGTTTAAACCTCGCATGACGAGTCTCTCTCGCGATACTCTTCTTCTATCGCATACGTATCGGACTTTGTACAATTCGCGACACACATAAACACACAGACACACGAGAGCACACAACACACAGATGATTACATGACCGAGATGATACATCCGTATTTGTGTACGGATTTAATGAGGGAAGGGACAAAAAGAAATAATCCTTACACACACGTCTATATATATATATATATAAATATATATACACATATATATTTATTTTTTTGGTACTCCTTTTTGTATATATATATGATATATCTTGTCTCGCCACGTGTAGATATGATAACCGATGGCGTTTATTAGAGCACCGTACGGGAGGGAATTATTATTAGGCGGATGCTGTGTGACGGAAGTCGCAGTAAGAGAGGCGCGTTCAACGACGACCCTCCGTCCCTTCGTCTGAGACACCGTTCGGCCCGCGAAAACACGAGGACACGTGTGTGGTGTGGTGAAGGGGGAGAAAAATTAATAAATTCAATATGATAGAGTGGATGAGGAAGAAACGAGTTCTCGTTGCCTGCCCTCTTTGACTCGCGTTCTCAATTAAGATGGATTAAGTTCGTATCTGATCGAAATGCGGGCAAAATTTTAGATAAATTAGAAAACTAGTAAAAATCAAGGGACGTGTGTAGAAAAGAGAAATCGCGCCCGCGCGACTAAAGGTTTTCGGATAAGGGAAGAAGATGGGCAAACACTAGCATGTAATTGTACACATAAATTAGTAGAGTGAGTACATTAAATTTTTCTATCCGTTGCTATCTCGTAGTAATTCTAAACAAACATGATCGACTTTTTCTTACGCATTTAACGGAAGCCCAGAACTGTTTCGATCGAGAGGAAAGAGAGAGAAGAGAGGATTGATGTGGAATAGAGAACGGACACTGAGAGAATGAGAAAAACTTAAAAGAGAGACGCGAAGAAGGGAGAGGGGCACAATGAGAACGTGAGCATTAGTTAGTGCAATTTTACATACGAGTCACCATTCTTATAAGAGAGAAAGGAGAGAAAGAAAAAGCGAGAGTGAGAGAGAGAGAGAGAGAATGAGAGAGAAAGAAAGAGTGGCATAATCCGTGCGGCACACACGGGCAATAAATAAATTAAAAACGCGGGCCGCGATCGGGCATATCCGTGTTGTTATCGCGGGTAAATTTATATATGTATATGTATATGAGAAAATCGCTGGCGTGCTCGCGCGCACGGTCGTGCATATGTGGAAATCACGCGCGTGTGCGCGCGAAACCGGCTCATATATTAGGCGAAAATTTTTCTCAATCCACATACTTCGCGAGCACGCGTCGTCGACAGACGCTCACACACTCGCTATACACACATACACACACACACGCACACTAATCGATCGATATAATTGTGTAGCGAAACTTACCTAGGTACCAATTCACCTAAATCAATTGATAACTAAAAATATATATTGATATATACATATTATATATATATATAAATATATATTATATATATATATATAGAGAGTAGCGTCGTGTTCCAATACTTGAGCAAGCGAGTACTTGGACAAGGACCGAGACCGATTTTTCTAGACAAATTTTTCTATAATGTTCAAAAAACGGATAAAAACGTGCGAAAAAAAAGGATAGGCGAGCGAGAGGAAGGAGGACAGGACGTGTCGTCCCCGTCGCGGAGAACGTCACTTCGGAACCTGTTTTGGGAACGCGAGCGCATACGCGAAAGTACACTTAATTCTGGCTAACGCAACACTTACACACACACACACACACACACACACACACATGCAGTAAGCAATGAGCACGCGTGTACAATTAAAATCCGCAAAAACCTAGTTGCGAATACATATTTTTCTCTAAGTTATACCAATTACACACACACACACACACACACACACACGCGCGCGCGCGCGCGCGCACACACAAAATTCTCATAAAATCATAAATACCAGTATACGATCTTTTTCATGTCGTTACAAGAAAACTGTCAGGAAATTGCTGTAAGTACATGATTTTTTTCCACTTTCACGAACACGTCTTATCAAATACGTAACGTGAAACTACGGTCATGTCTTGTTGGATATGAGTGTCTAGCTAAATGTTTCAATCTCGCTGTATGTACTAGGGTCGTTTCGCGGGTTTCGATTTCCCCATTCCCAATTGATATTCATCTATTTATCCCCCGACCCGGCATCGATACCTCTTTGTGCGAAACACTTATTTTTGTGCTAGCGGTTTATAATGAAGGGAAAAAAGTGTTAGGTATATTTCGTGTAAAAACGGTTCAGCCTCGCCGTTTAGATTCTCGAAAACCGACTAAGATATTTCACCTCGGCCGACACGAGAGCGATATTACGGTCACGATGACAATATGCCCCGAACTTTTCTAACAAATAATCCGACCTAATTATTAGCTTCCCAAATTTTGACTAAAAAGATACGATCATTATATTTATAATTATCATAGACGATCGATTTCGCGTTGGCCGTGCAATTTGTTTTACAACATCGGTTTCCGTGAATCTTTTATTCTGAGCCGTCATCGAACAAATTTTTTAGAAATTGAAGAGTTTGATGCAGCAAAAGAATAAATCCAAAAGTCTAAAGAAAAAACTGCATGAGAATATAGCATAAACGAGTACTAATTTTAAGCATTTTAAACTTACCACAAATAATTTGACTCGTTTGACTTTAGATCAATAAACTCAGATACTTCGTGCACTAAACCCTTCAATTCGTATCTCTACGGCGGCCAGATTGAGCTCGAATGATGAGTACCTGTTTTGCTGAGCACCACATCTAATTTCGTCCGATATCTCCGATCTCGTTTTTATACGTTTAGACTGAAAGGAAAAAAAAAATCGCTATGCGAAAACTTACATTTTTGCGATGGATGCGATATCTCATCGGAGCAATTAGGCGGGTGTTTAATAACCACGAGATTCCGAAGAGATACTTCGTGTGAGTATCGCGAAATGTGTACGTTCTATACGCTCGCACGACGCGAACATATCATTCACAGTTCGATGATCGGATAACAACCAAAAAAAAATCGAAATTGGATGAAGGTACTGCCGCGAGACTGGGATATCCTCTAACTCTTCTAGTTATCGCGAAGTTCTTGCATATTGTGTATCTTCGCAGAATCAGTTCGAAATTGTCACTTTCACTTGCCGTTAAATAACGTTTTTGTAAAAGTTATATATATATATATATGTGTCTTGATATTGTCTCTTAGAGACGCATGTTTTGCTATTTAGAATCTATCCTATTCGATATCCGAGTTTGAATGAATTAATAAATTGTTACGTTGTATAATAGTTAATAGATAATGTCAACTAGTCTAGCTAATGTTTGATTGCAATTGTATTTAAAAAATTTTTTTACTATTTTCGAGAATTAAGCAATTTCAGATCTTTAATACATGCCTTTCTTTAAAAGCATTGTGATTCACTGTAACGTTATTAAAACCACATTGACTAGGATAATTGAAGAACGCTATTTGTAGAGGCATTAATAAGTTTTACGATATATTTATGAAAAGGCAATTAACGCGCTTTATATTTTACTTATTTTTTAAATTGAAAAATCATTTGTTATATACTTTATATCATCGAATGCCTTTCTTTTTGCTGCAAAAATAACTTCCCAGACTTACTAGAACTAGAATTCTGATCGCCGTAGATTTAAAAAAAAAAAAACTTCCAAATTTGAGCTTTTGGATCGATCGTGCGCGGCGAGGAAAAAGGCGAATAGAAAAAAAAAAGGAAGAATAATATATAAAGCCGCGAAAAAACGCATGCATATGCACACACGGTATGCACACATTCACACACCTATACACAACACAGACACTATCAAACGCCTCTGCAAGCGTGGCGCGTAATGAATTAGTGAAACGAAGTAATCGCAAAAAACATCCGCAGTACGGAGTTAACGTTTGAGGTATGCCAGTAACAAAAAAAATAACAACAAAATAATAATAATATGTTAGGTGTGATTCTTCACCTCCTTTGTAATATGTGTGATAAAGCATAATATATAATAATATAATGACAATTATATAGATATATATTATATATATAAAGTACTAATATATAATTGATAATAACGATTAAAATATCTAATATATTGTGACAGACTTTGAAGGAAAAAAAGAAAAAGAAATGGGATGCAATTGGAATTAGGTAAATATTGCACGACACGACAGTAAAAAGTGAGAGAAGAGACGGAGATAAGTCGCGTGGGGATCTAAAGAGGATTAAAAGAAAAGATACACGCGATTAATTATCCAGACACGTGACGTACATGATTGCGCACGTGAGGTTACGGACAAGGGTGATTAGACGAATTATCGGTTCGCTCGTGTTCAAGCGGACTTACTGTCGTTCGGGTAATGCGCATATAATTAAAGACAAGCGTAAGATAAGAGAGAGGGAGAGTGAGAGAGAGAGAGAGAGAGAAAGAGAACGATAGTGAAAGAGAGAGAAAGAAAAACATTGATTTAAAAAAAAATGTGGAAGAGAACGAGTAACAATGGTAGTCATTTACGATAGATTTGTATTTTTCAGTGTTGAAAAGTTTTTTATACCGCTGTTATATTCTTGTCTAAATATCTTAGTTCAGAGAAGTTGCGCGAATGCGTGTTTGTAGGACATTTCTGCGTATCTGTATGCGCGAGTGTGTGTTTGTATGCATGTTTGTACGTGAGCAAGGGGATGTGAGAGAAAGAAAGAAAGAGAGAGAGAAAGAAAGAGATAAAACGCGAGAGATAAGAATAATAATCTAGCGAGAGAAATGCCGAGGAAGAGAGATACTTCATTCTTTTGATGTCGATATGATGATCGTGTGATCGGAAGATCGACAAAAAAGAGGAAAGGAGAGAACGAACAGCGAAAAATGCGTGTTTCCCGTTGAAACGATAGCTACTTAATGCGTGAGGACTCGTGCCATCTAACTTTAAGACAAATCGAGAAGAAAAAGAACGATTTGATGATTTGTTATAAAAAAAAAAGAAAAAATTAAAAAAAAAGGCCCGATTCCTCGCGTAGAAGGGCCTCCCTCGAGATGCATCTTCTCACGATTTTCTCTTTGTGCGAGAGAAAGACAGAGAGTCTCAAAGCCAGAGAGTAATCATCGTGAGATCGAAACTTCACGCGGGAGGAGAGCGGAAAAAGGAGAAACGAGAGATGTGTGCGCGTTACGTAAGTAGGATTCCTAATACCGCGCGAATTATGCGAGAGAGAGAGAGAAAGAGAGAGAGAGAAAGAGAGAGAAAGAATCGCAGAACCGCGTACACCTCCTGCTCACCCTCTGATGTACCGTTTTCCGAGTACGATTTAATTAATTAATTTTTATTTTTTTAAATAAAGTTATTATTCTTATATTTTACGATGCTATATAGATAAATCTTATAGTGTTTTGTAAATAAGAGAGCGATCATCACACAGATCATCTTGCTCTTTGTTCTTTCTTCTTACATATACATACGCATTCACATACACACACATGCACACGCGTGCACACGCAACACACGTATGTATGTATGAACGAATCCAAAAAAAAATGATACAACAAAATTGTTTCCAATAACAAGCATAATGAAACCAATAGCTTTTTATAAAATTTACCTTTTAATCTGATAATCATATCGAGAAAATCATTCAATTAAGATGGCCACCAATTGTATCATTGAAGTTATTGCAAAATTTAATTACTTCGATCGTACGTACATGTGTGATTTAATATATAAGCATTTATCTCATCTTTTGAAAATTTGATAAGAGATTTACCTTTGTACAAAATTTAGATTAATTTCTCGGGTTTTTCGAAAAGATGGATTTCTGTCAATGCAGTTTAATTTTAATTTCGATTCAATTAACTCTTCATTTTTTTTTCCTAATTATAAGAATTAGAAAAAGATGAAGAGTAAATATAACCGAGATTAAGGTTAATTTCCATTGGTAGAAATAGGTATTAGAGAACGCTGTACTGTTCACACACATATAAAACATACGCCACACACATACGCGTGCAAAAGCATCACATAATCGATCGGCGCCAACATGGAAGGCGACGGGCGACTCACATGGCCCCGTCGCTTCGCGACGATGTAAAATGAATTTTGTAAATTTATAATGAAACGTATCGCCCGTCGGCGCTTCCACGCGAGCGCTTGCAAAACCGCGTAAGACCGGTTCAACGAGATTTCGATTTTTAAGCGTAGGTGCCTTTTTTCTACCTGCCTCCGACAGATCGAGAGGTACTATCGTTTTTTTTTCCTGTTTTATGAATTTATTTGTCGTTTTACGGAATCGTCTTCGAGAGAAAGCGCATCACCGTGATGACGATAACGACGACGACGACGGTGACAATGGTGATCGATTCTCATTGTTAGTCTGAAGTATTTCGCAACAATATTGCTGCGATTTACTGCGATCTATCGCTACGATTAAGATTATTCGTATCTATTATTATTATTGGTATCGTATCTACTATTATTATCATCGCCACTATTATTATAGATAGAGTCATTATTTTAGATATTTCTACGTACCAAAGAAACAGTCGGAATACGTATACATAATACACGGAATACACACAACAA
>Ga0157363_1002992_pt1 | contig 15088 bp, 12 predicted proteins | sample AttsexASBM1_FD_111477 | JGI IMG/M metagenome (GOLD analysis project Ga0157363, IMG submission 111477) | Fungus gardens microbial communities from leaf cutter ant in Ribeirão Preto, State of São Paulo, Brazil - Atta sexdens ASBM1 | ecosystem: Host-associated > Fungi > Mycelium > Unclassified ...
ATATGCTCGAACTGTGCGGAGAGCGTGCGGTCACGCGTCACTGCTGTCCAGCCATCATCAAGAATTTTCACGTCCGGCCGACCGATATTAAGCATGGGCTCGATCGTGAACACCATTCCGGGAACGAGCTTAACGCCCTGCCCTGGCTTACCGTAATGCAGAACATTCGGGGCCGCATGAAATGTGCGACCAATGCCATGACCGCAGAAATCACGGACCACGGACAGGCGGTTCCCTTCAGCGTATGTCTGGATGGCATGACCAACATCCCCAAGCGTATTGCCCGGCTTCACCTGGGCAATGCCACGCATCAGGGATTCATAGGTCACATCAATAAGGTTTTCGGCCTTTTTTGGCACTTTTCCAACGACATACATACGCGAGCTATCGCCGTACCATCCATTTACAATGGACGTGACATCAATGTTGAGAATGTCCCCGGCAGACAGTTTTTTCTCACTGGGAATGCCGTGGCAGACCACGTGATTGATCGAAATGCACGAGGATTTTGGGTAGTCACGATAACCGAGGCAGGCCGGGATTGCATTATGAGCGAGCGTGAACTCGTGGATAATACGATCAAGCTCTCCCGTCGTTACGCCGGGCTGGACGTGCTCGGTGATCATATCCAGGGTTTCTGCTGCGAGGCGGCCCGCCGCATGCAGATGAACAAAATCTTCCCGGTCGTAAAGGACAATCCCGCGTTCGCTGTCGTCGGCCATACCTGCTGCCAGATCCTCTTATCAAAAAGAAAGACAGCATGCGTCCGTCAGGCAATGATCGCAAGCGCAAGCGGGAAATTCACGACGAAGCTTATCAGCCCCGGCTGTGATGTGCCACTTTGTGGCGGACCGCAACATGCCGCGTCGTGACCATCCGAACGGATACCGGGTGATGCCCCAGTCGACCATAGCGACGCGGGCCGGAAGGAGCATCCGCAACCTCCATCGGGCGCGCAGCTGCGATCATCACGCCATGTCGAAAATGACGTCCATGCCTGGCAGAGGCCATCAGCACACGCGGCGCAGCCGGATGCAGCAGAGGCTGAGGCGCCACGCCTTCATCCGCAAACCCCTTGTCCAGAAGCGCTGCCATTTCCATCGAACGGCGCGCATTGCTGGTGGAACCCATCACGACGCCAATGAGGCGGACATTTCCGCGCTGGGCGGACGTTACCAGATTGCGGCCTGCCAGATCCGTATAGCCGGTCTTCAGGCCATCAGCACCTGCGTAGATTTTCAGCATCGGATCATGATTGGGAATCATGCGGCGATGAAAATAAAACGAAGGCACATCAAAATAGTGATAATACTGGGGGTAATCAGCAATCAGACGCTGCGCCAGAACTCCAAGATCCCGAGCAGTCGTGACCTGATCCGGGTCTGGAAGGCCGGAAGCATTGCGGAATGTCGTATTGGACATGCCAAGCGCCCGAGCCTGCTGCGTCATCAGACCAGCAAACCGAACCTCATCCCCGCCGCCAAGGAATTCGCCAAGCGCACACGCAGCGTCATTCGCAGATTTTGTAACGAGTGCGAGAATCGCCTGCTCGACAGTGAGCTTCGTTCCGGGAACCAGCCCCAGCTTTGATGGAGCCTGCATCGAGGTATGAATGGAAACAGGAACCTGTTCATCAAGTGTGATCTGCCCCGCCTGCAATGCACGGAACGTCAGATACAGGGTCATGAGTTTAGTCAGGGATGCAGGGTATCTCTGAAGATCCGCATCGTTCTGCGCCAGAACCGCGCCAGTATGTGCATCCATCACGAAGCTGGAGACATGCCCCACATACTGAGCATGGGCAGAACCAACTCCTGTTGCCGTCATGGCACTTAGAAGCAGGGCTTTACGGAACCGGAAACGCATGTCTGACGGCCTCTGACTCGGGAAGTGCCATTTGAAACTGGCGAGGGCAGGAAACTCCCAACCTGATCCCCCACTGTAGGCGCATGGAAAAGGGCCCGTCCACAGCCTTTAAGCTCGATACCTTAATTTTATGTAAGCATGACCAAAAGCTGGCGCGATCATGGCGGAACCAAGGCAAAATTGACTAAAATCGCTTCACATCCCCCTCTTCTCAAGCGGGGGGAAGCGTCCCATATCATACCAGTCATGTCTTCTTACGCTATATTCCCGCACGTCCCAGAGCATCTGGCCCCTTCCTCTGTCTGGCAGACCACCGTGTCCGGCCAGCCACCGCAAGAGCCCGACTCCGACAAGCCCCAGTTTCCTGAGGATGATGATCTTCAGGCGAGCGTGGTCGTGCGGCCAAAACCCAAAACCCGCAAACCATCTATGTACAAGGTCTTGATGCTGAACGACGATTACACCCCTATGGAATTCGTCGTCCATGTTCTTGAACGGTTTTTCTCAAAAACGCGCGATGAAGCCACGACCGTCATGCTCCACGTCCATCAGCGTGGTGTCGGCGTCTGTGGCGTCTTCACCTACGAAGTGGCCGAAAGCAAAGTCACGCAGGTGATGGATCTGGCCCGCCAGAACCAGCACCCTCTTCAGTGTACCATCGAAAAAGACTGAGATTTTCGCGGTTTTCAGTACTTCATGAAGGTTCCGTGATAATTTTCTGTTCATTTCCGCGTTTCTGACTGGCGTCGCACGCTGCATCGCGACAAGATACCTGACCAACGAGAGGTCGAGAGGAGCGCCATCCTATGCTGTCCCGTACGCTCGAACAGACGCTCCACCGCGCCCTTACATTCGCGGGTGATCGTCGTCACGAATATGCCACCCTCGAACATCTGCTGCTTGCGCTAACAGAAGACTCCGACGCCCTTACTGTATTCAAGGCGTGCGGAATCGATCTAGACAAGCTGCGCTCTGATCTGACGGAATTTCTCGACAAGGATCTCGCGGGCCTGGCCTCCGAACGTCCGACCGAGGCAAAACCAACAGCTGCTTTCCAGCGCGTGATCCAGCGCGCTGCGATTCACGTCCAGAGTACCGGGCGTGACGAGGTCACAGGAGCCAACGTGCTTGTCGCGCTCTTTGCCGAGCGCGAGAGCCATGCGGTCTATTTCCTGCAATTGCAGGACATGACCCGGCTGGATGCCGTCAATTTCATCTCCCACGGTATCGCCAAAGCCCCTGACCGTGGGACGTCCCGTCGTGCGGCAAGTGCTTCGCGCGACAATTCTGAACGTGAAGAACGCAAGGAAACCGCCAAGGAAGGTGCACTCGCCAGCTACTGCGTGAACCTGAATGACCGCGCAAAAGAAAGCCGGATCGATCCTCTTATCGGGCGAGATCAGGAAATCGAGCGCACCATCCAGATCCTGTGCCGACGGACGAAAAACAACCCGCTCTATGTGGGTGACCCTGGCGTCGGCAAGACGGCAATTGCCGAAGGTCTGGCAAAGCGGATCGTGGAAAAGGAAGTTCCGGAAGTCCTTTTCGACGCAACGATCTTCTCGCTCGACATGGGCTCCCTGCTGGCTGGCACGCGCTATCGCGGAGACTTTGAAGAGCGCCTGAAGGCCGTGGTAACGGAACTGAACCAGACGCCCGGTTCAATCCTGTTCATTGACGAAATCCATACCGTCATCGGCGCAGGTGCGACTTCTGGCGGCGCGATGGATGCATCGAACCTGCTCAAGCCTGCGCTGGCTGCAGGGACACTGCGTTGCATCGGTTCAACAACCTACAAGGAATTCCGGCAGCACTTCGAAAAAGACCGCGCACTTGTGCGTCGGTTCCAGAAAATCGACGTGCCGGAACCTTCGGTTGAAGACACGATCAAGATCCTGCGCGGGTTGAAGTCCAGCTACGAGAAGCACCACAAGGTTCGCTACACCGATGAGGCGCTGCGTGGTGCGGTCGAACTGGCTGCCAAATACGTGCATGACCGCAAACTGCCCGACAAGGCGATCGACGTGATCGACGAGGTGGGTGCTGCGCGGATGCTGGTACCGGAAAACAAACGTCGCAAGACAGTGACCCTCAAGGACGTGGAAGACGCTATCGCCAAGATTGCGCGCATCCCACCCAAGAGCGTCTCCGCTGACGATCGCGAGACCCTCCGTCATCTGTCCCGTGATCTGCGCAACATGGTATTTGGTCAGGACAAGGCGATCGATGCCCTTACGGCAGCCATCAAGCTGTCTCGTGCGGGATTACGCGAAGCCGAGAAGCCGATTGGCAACTACCTTTTCTCAGGCCCGACAGGCGTGGGAAAAACGGAAGTGGCCAAGCAGCTTGCATCCTCTCTCGGGATTGAACTCATCCGCTTCGATATGTCCGAGTACATGGAACGCCACTCGATCTCGCGACTGATCGGTGCGCCTCCGGGGTATGTTGGCTTCGATCAGGGTGGCCTGCTGACGGATGCTGTGGACCAGCACCCCCATGCAGTCCTGCTTCTGGACGAAATCGAAAAAGCCCATCCGGACCTGTACAACGTCCTGCTCCAGGTCATGGATCATGGTCGCCTGACAGACCATAATGGCAAGATCGTCGATTTCCGAAACGTGGTGCTCATCATGACCACCAATGCGGGTGCCGCCGATCTGTCGAAGGAGGCTATCGGTTTCGGGCGCACGCTGCGTTCCGGCGAAGACGAAGAGGCCATCAAACGCACCTTCACGCCAGAATTCCGCAACCGTCTGGATGCGATCATTCCCTTCGCCAACCTCTCCCCCGAGACGGTTGGGCGGGTTGTTGAGAAGTTTGTCCTTCAGCTTGAAGCGCGGCTTGCAGACCGCCACGTCACGATCGAAATCTCGTCTGGCGCCAAAGAATGGCTGGCAGAGCGAGGCTATGATCGCCTGTATGGTGCACGCCCACTGGGTCGCGTCATTCAGGAAAACATCAAGAAGCCTCTGGCGGAAGAACTGCTATTCGGCCGTCTGGCAAAGGGGGGAGCTGTGAAGATCACCCTCAAGAACGATGCGCTCGATTTCGAGATCATCGAAGGAGCCTCCTCTTCCACAAAAGGAGCAGAAGGCGAACACAGTCAGGACGAGACCGCTAGCGGTTCCTGATCTGGTTCAGAAAAAAAAGCCCGGAAGGTCGTGCCTTCCGGGCTTTTTTATTATTCGTAGCGCGTGCCGTTCACAACGATATAGCCAGGCCATTGCCATTTGCGGCCCGTGCCGCGGTGCGTCCAGTCCACGCCCTGCTGACGCGGGCTGTCGAAATAGTATCGGCCCTGCACTTCAACCTGATCACCCTTCTTGACCCAAGGCCATTGCGGCGCATTCATTTCATCCAGATTGGAGACGATACGAATGGATACGCCCTGCCCGACATTGAGATAAAAATAGCCATGAACGCCACTACGTGTCCGTCGCGCTCGCGGTGACAGGGCAATCACCTGACCGCAGATATGTTCCGGCAGGTCGATACGGCGCGGGCCACCCTGCTCGAAACCCTGCTGATCGCTCAGAAATTTTGAATTATCGCACGACGCGGGCATAGACCCTACATTCTGTGCCATTGCAGCGACAGGGGCCAACAGGCAAGCCGCCGCTGCTAACAATACAGGGCGAAAGATCATGGGGCTTCTCCATTCATGGGAATAAGCCGTTATGGCGCGCACAGCATGATCCGTGAAACGGAAAAACACACATCGCGCTTATGAAGAGCCAGACAGACGGGAAGCCTCATCAAGAATGTCCCGCAGAAGCGGCCATAATTCCGCACGCTCCATGGCGCTCACGCTGAAGCGCAGCATGGTAGACGACGCCTGCTCAGGTGAGAATAACGTTCCCGGTGCGAGGAGAATACCTCGCTCTGACGCAAGCCTTGCGACAAGTTCGGAATCGTATCCACAATCTGCCCAGACGAAAATTCCGGCCTGAGGAACGCTTGGCAGCCTCAGCCCACAACTCTGGAGTGCCTCGACACAGCGATGTCGTGCATGATCCACACGCTGCCGAAGTCGCAGAAGGTGCCTGTTATAATGCCCCTCATGCAGCAGATGATATGTCACGCTCTCCCCGAGCGAAGAAGTAGTCAGCCCGGCGAGCATTTTCAGGTCCGTCAGCCTTGCGATCAGATCTGGGCGCGCTGCCAGAAAGCCAACACGCAAACCCGCGGCGAGCGTCTTTGCATACCCACTCACAAGAATAACGCGCTCAAGTCTCCCCATGGCTGCCAGACGGATAGGGGCACCAGCATAGAAATCCGAATACGTGTCGTCTTCCACAATCAGGAAGTCATGACGCTCAGCCAGCATCAGTACATCATGCGCAGCAGCCACCCCAAGCGTATGGCCCGTCGGATTGTGCACTACGCTGTTGATGAGAAAGAGCCTGGGCTTATGAATTTGCGCCAGACGCTCAAGCATCCTGAGATCGGGGCCCTCCTCCAGCCTTGGAATGCCTACGATCCGAACGCCGTATGCGGCGAGGCGCCCGAAGATTAGAAACCAGCCAGGCTCTTCCACAAAAACCGTATCGCCCGGCTGAACCAGCAGACGCAGCACAAGATCCAGACCATGCGTCACACCCGCAACTGTCAGGATATTGCGATCTGCATGTGCAGGCACACCCTGCGCCTGAAGCCGACTTACGGTCTGCTCCCGGAAACTGGGGAGGCCCCGTGGATCGCCATATTCCAAAAGCAGGGACTGGCTTCCCCGTCCTACAGCCCTGACGGCGGCATTGATCATCTCGGCATTGAGCCAGTGCTGTGGCAGCAGCCCCGCAGCGGCGGGAATCCGATCTTTGGGATGAGGCCGGACCATCTCACCAATGAGCCATGAAATATCAAGCTGGGACGGGGCACTGCGCTCCGGATCGCTGTATTCGGCCGTTGCTGGCAATGTTTCGGGCTGAATACGCACGAAATACCCAGACCCCTGCCGCCCTTCCACCAACCCGCTGGCAACAAGCCGATCATAGGCCTCAACAACCGTAAACCGGCTGATACCTGCGGTTTCTGCCATTTTCCGGACGGATGGCAATCGGCTTCCAGGCCTGAGGACATGCTGGTTGATGCGCGATATCAGTTCGTCTTCCAACTGGGAGACGAGCGTTCGTTCGCTCCCGCGAAGAGGTTGCCAGGACTGAAAAAATCCCGGCGATGAGGCTTTGACAACTGACATGGCCGTTTTTTCAGAACAGTTTGAAAATTGGCCGGTCAACTGTACCGGTCATGTTCAGGGATGATCGCTGATAATCTGCCTGTTCAAACCCCGCAATGGAAGATCCACGCCATGTCGCCCTCTTGGCAGGCTTTTGCTCCCCTCGTCGTGTTCGACTTTGTTGCGTCCGTCACACCTGGTCCCAATAATACGATGCTGGCGGCTTCGGGCCTCAATCATGGGATGCGCAAAACCGTTCCCCATATTCTGGGCGTCAGCATCGGGTTTTCTGTCATGATTGGTATTATAGGGCTGGGTCTGGGCACGCTCTTCGAGGCAGTCCCTCAGCTTTATACTGTCCTGAAATATGCGAGCGCGCTGTATCTGCTCTGGCTTGCATGGAAAATCGCCACATCGAAATCAGGCAGCGAGAGCAGTGCAACGTCCCGGCCGATCACATTCCTGCAAGCAACGGGTTTTCAGTGGGTGAATCCAAAGGCCTGGGTCATCGCGATCGGAATCGTTTCCGCGTATATGCCTCAGGGAAACTACCTGCTCAATTTGCTGATTGTTTGCCTGATCTGCTGCATTGTGAATCTACCCTCTGTCAGCCTCTGGGCCGGCTTCGGCGCAGTAATGAAAAGATGGCTGAGACAGCCTGCCATTCTGCGCAGCTTCAATTACGGAATGGCCGTCCTTCTGGTGGCGTCACTCTATCCCCTGATGTTGGAAAACGCGCATCACTGAGAGCATTCAGCTTACCAGCGGATAGTGACACGCCACTTCACGCCCGCCCGTGATCCCGCGCAACTCGGGCCGCTCCTGCGCACAGCGGGCCTGGGCAATCGGGCAGCGCGTGTGAAACCGGCACCCTGATGGCGGATTGACCGGGCTGGGCACATCCCCCGCGAGCGGGGGTGGCAATGGGCGGTCCGGACGAGGCACTGCATCGAGCAAGGCCTTTGTGTATGGGTGCGCAGGAGCGCCCAGCACTGCAAGGCCATCTCCCTGCTCGACAATGCCCCCCAGATACATGACGGCAATGCGATCGGCCATTTGCCGAACCACGGCCAGATCATGCGAAATGAAAACACACGCCACGCTAAGCTGACTGCGCAGATCCCCAAACAAATTGACGATCTGGGCCTGCACGGAAACATCCAGTGCAGAAACTGGCTCGTCCGCAACCAACAATTCGGGGCCGAGTGCGAGTGCACGCGCGATATTCAGCCTCTGGCGTTGGCCACCCGAAAACTCATGCGGGTATCGCTTTAGTACTGAACGCGACATCCCCACCTGATCGAGCAGTTCATGAACACGCTCCACAATGCCTGTCCGTCGATGAATTTTCAGAGGCTCGGCAAGTGCTTCCCCAACCGTTCGACGCGGATTGAAGGAAGCCGAGGAATCCTGAAACACCATCTGCATACGGGCGCGATAGGGACGAATGTTTCGATCCGAAAGACCCGAAATCCGCGCACCGTCAAAAAGAACCTCTCCGGATGTAGGCGCGCCCAGACCAATCAGGGTCCGCCCAAGAGTGGATTTCCCACACCCGGACTCGCCAACAAGCGCCAGTGCCTCTCCACGACGCACCTGTAACGACACTCCTGCGACAGCCTGAAGAACGCGGCCGCCACCGAGGCGGTAATGCTTCTCAACCGAGCGGGCTTCCAGCAGAATACTCATGCTCCGTACAGAACACACGCCACGCGCCTGCCCTCTCCCATTTCGATCATGTCAGGGCGTACGGCGCAATCCGGTCGGACTTTCGGGCAACGAGGCGAAAAGACGCATCCCGATGGCCGTGCCTCCGGGACGGGGGGCTGCCCAGGTATGGTTGGCAATCTATCGGGCTTTGGGCCATCCAGGGGCGGAATGGCAGCCAGAAGAGCCTGCGTATAGGGATGCAATGGCTGCTGAAGCACATCAACTACTGTGCCGCGTTCAACCACAACGCCAGCATACAGAACTGCAACATGCGTACAGCTCTGCGCGACAACGCCCATATCGTGGGTAATGAGCATCACGCCTGCTCCCTCTTCGCGCAGCGTACGCAAAAGCACCAGAATCTGTGCCTGAACAGTAACATCCAGAGCAGTTGTCGGCTCATCCGCTATCAGCAGTGCTGGCGAACATGATAGTGCCATGGCAATCATGGCACGCTGCCGCAAACCACCCGAAAGCTGGTGCGGATAACGCCTCGCGGCCATTTCAGGGTCAGGCACGCCCATCCGCCCCAGCAGCCTGACGGTCAGTGCGCGTGCTTCGTAGCGGCTTAGGGGTTGATGCAGGCGGATCTGTTCGTCGATCTGCGCGCCAATCGAGCGGACTGGCAGAAAGGCGGTCATCGGATCCTGAAAAATCATGGCCATCTGCGACCCGCGGAGTTTGTGCCTTTCTTTCTCCCGCATCGAAAGCAGTTCGTGCTTTTGGAAAACGATGCTTCCCTTCGCTTTAAGGCGAGGCAGCAACCCCATGACACTCATGGCCGTCAGGCTCTTGCCGGAACCGGACTCTCCCACAACTCCCAGTGACTGACCTGCAGCAACATCAAGCGTCACGCCGTCAAGCAGCCTCCGTCCATCCGGAAGTTCAAGCCTTAGATCCTGAATCTGAAGCAGCGGTTCAGCGCGCATTGCGGCCTCCTGCGATCCGTGGGTCCAGCAATGTATAGATACCGTCAATTAATGCGTTGGCCACAACAACGAAGATCGCAGAATACATAACGGTTGCCATGATCAGAGGCAGATCCAGCGTGGCCAGCCCCTGATAGGTCAGGCGGCCGACACCCGGAATCGCGAAAACCACTTCCGTGAGCAATGCCCCCCCTCCCAGAAGCTGAGCAAAATCCAACCCAAAAAGCGAGACATAGCTCAGCCATGACAGCCGCAATCCATGCCACAGCCAGACGCGAACAGGCCCGGCGCCCTTGGCCCGCGCGGTACGGATGGAATCTTCGCCCATTGCTCCCAGAAGCTCGGCACGGAGCACCCGCGCATAAAGCCCGATGAAGGAGCTAGCGAGCGTCAATGATGGTAGGAACAGCGCCTTCGCCCACCCCCATGGGCTCTGGCTAAATGGGACATAGCCAAGCGAAGGCACCCACGAGAACATCCAGGTGTCATGCCATCGGCTCTGCGTGAAAAGATTGACCACTTCCCCCAGCCAGAACACCGGCATGGAAAGCCCGATCAACCCCAGAACCATCAGGATTCTATCTATCCAGCTATCACGTAGAACCGCTGATGCCACGCCAATCAGCAGGGAACCACCAACCCAGAAAAACGCTGCCCAGAGTACGAGCGAGAGCGTAACAGGCGCAGCACCCATGACTTCGGGCACGACAGGCTCCCCGTGATCGACATAAGACGTGAGATCACGCGTAACGAACAGCTTCTCCATCATGCGGACATACTGGATGGGCAACGCACGATCGAAGCCATATTCCGCACGAATGCGCGCCACGACCTGTGGGCTTGCTCCACGCCCGGCGATCCTTGCCGTCGGATCTGCTCCAGGCGTTGCGAAGAAAATGCTGAAAACCAGAACCGAAATCCCGAAAATCACAAGCAGCATCTGCCCCGCACGGGAGAGAAAAGCGCCAATCATCGCCCTGCTCCTTTCGGATCAAGATGATCTCTCAGGCTATTTCCCAGAACGTTCAGCGCAAGCACGGTCAGAACGATGGCGATACCCGGAACGATCGCCACGGCAGGTCGCGTGTAGAGCAATCCTTCCCCGTCCTGAATGATAGACCCCCATGATGCGGCTGGTGCCTGCACGCCAAGGGAGAGGAAGGACAGTGCAGACTCAGCAAGAAGACACAGAGCCATGACCAGCGGCCCCAGAACCACCATTGTCGTAGCCAGATTGGGAAGGATCTCGCGCAACACGATCCGTCCATGGGATGCACCCATTCCCCGCGCTGCCATGACAAATTCGGCCTGCGCCAGACTCAGAGCCCGGGCCCTCAACGGACGGGCGGCATAAGGCACATAAACCAGCGCGATAATAACGATCGGTATCAGCAGACTGTCAGCGCCAATAACAAAGGGTCCAAGACGTAATCCGTGCCCGACCGTCACAACAGAAAGCGAAATCGCGAACAGATAAACCGGAATGGCCCACATGATATCGAGAATACGCGATAGGATTATATCAACCCATCCGCCGAAATACCCGGCACAGATCCCGATCATTCCCGCCAGTGTCAGGCACAACAGCGATGCCGTTGCTGCAATCAGCAACGAATTTCGTCCGCCATACAGAACGCGTGCCGCCACATCCCGCCCCTGAGAATCAGAACCCAATGCATAGGGTCCTGGCTGCCAGTCCGGCCCCAGTGGCGTCAGGCCGAGGTGGAGGGGATTGTCGTTCGGCTGCATCAGATCGACCGTCTGGCCACCTCTCTGAGTTGTGCCCGCCAGATCTGAGGCAAATGGATCAACCCCCACCATTGCCGCGTAGAAAGGAGCGCTCAGGGATGCCAGAACAATCCCTGCTAGCAGAAAAAGGGCCGCGACAGTTCCCTTGCGGGCACGCAACCCATCAAGCCAGCGTAAAGAGCGGTCTTTCAGCACGATCCATCCCTGGCCCTTATGGCCTCTCTTGATCCAGCATTCTGCAAAACAGATGCCAGCGCCCTTTCCCGGAGACAGAAAAGAGCATGTCCTTTCGAGAGGTGCGCCGGGAACGACACAAGGCACGTTACGCTATGGAGACATTCTTGATCAAATCCGGCCATGCAGCCGGTCTAGCGCGCCGTCAGCACTCTGGGAAATTTACCGCCAGACCACCGAGAGACGTCTCTTTGTAACGATGGTTCATGTCGCGTCCCGTCTCCGCCATTGTCCTGATCACCTGATCCAGAGAGACATGATGTTCCCCATCCCCATGCATGGCGAGAGATGCAGCGTTGATCGCCTTGACAGCCCCGAACGCATTGCGCTCGATACAGGGGATCTGCACCAACCCACCAATCGGGTCACAGGTCATCCCGAGATGGTGTTCCATCCCGATTTCCGCCGCATTTTCAACCTGTAACGGATTGGCTCCCAGCACTGACGCAAGGCCCGCAGCCGCCATAGACGACGCCACGCCCACCTCCCCCTGACATCCAACTTCCGCGCCCGAGATGGATGCATTCAGTTTGAATAGCCCACCAATTGCTGCAGCCGTCAGCAGGAAATCCCTCATTCCCTCCCGCGACGCTCCAGGGCAAAAATCCCGGTAATATCGAAGCGTTGCCGGTATAACGCCTGCAGCCCCGTTCGTTGGGGCTGTCACCACACGGCCACCCGCAGCATTCTCTTCGTTCACTGCAATGGCAAACAGGCTGACCCAGTCCATAACTTCGTGGGGAGAACGCTGGTTCTGGAGTGTATTCCTCTGCAGCTTCTCATGAAGCGCTGCCGCACGCCGACGTACTTTCAGTTTCCCCGGCAGTGCCCCTCTTTGTGTAAGGCCACGCTCGATACATCCCATCATCGTATCAATAATGAGATCCAGGTAAGCCTCAACTTCATGCGCCGGGCGCAGCGCGCTCTCATTTGCGAGCACAATCCGGGCTATGCTCAGGCCCGTTTCAGCTGTCCGCGCCAGAAGCTGAGCACCATCCGCGAAATCGTGAGGCATGTTAGGCAGCGTATAGGACGCCGTCTCGGCAACATTCTCAGGAACGATAAACCCACCACCCACCGAGCAATAACGTGCAGATGCGACGATCGCCTCATGCTCATCCAGCGCCAGAAACTGCAACGTGTTGGGATGAACAGGCGGGATGGTTTCGTAATCAAAGAGGACGTCAGAGGCCGGTGCAAACCTGACCTGTCGTCCCCGCACGTTGATCATTCCAGCAGTAGTGATCGCAGCCACAATGCCTTCTGCCTGATCGGGATCGATCGTATCCGGGGCTTCTCCGGCAAGCCCCAGAACAACAGCGGTATCGGTCGCATGACCGGGACCGGTCCAGGCGAGAGAACCATAAAGCGTCACCTTTATATGGTGAACGTCCAGTTCCACATCGAGCCCATCTATAAAGCGTCGGGCTGCCCGCATCGGACCTACCGTATGCGAAGATGACGGCCCAATGCCGACTTTAAAAATGTCAAACAGGCTGATCATGCAATGAAGCATCCGGCAAAAAGGCAGAAGCGCATGGCCGTAACACGGATTACAAGGCCATGCCTACACAGCCCAAGCACTCTCAAAATTCGATATATTCAATTTTCAGATGAAATTATTGATTCCCTCGGCATACAATTGAGCACAATTTGCATGGGCCTGATCGCAATGCACGCTCAGGGACGCACAGCAGGCGTCTGAGCGAGTGGATCCTCCGGATCTCTGGCCCCAGAGGATCAACACAACAAAAAGCCAGCCCTGAGTGGAGGCGGGCTTTTTTATTTCACCCGCAGATTTCGAGTTTTACGTCTGCCTGAAGCAGCGCCTTGCGCGTGGCTGGCTTCAACTGAGTGTCCGACAGAACGAGATCGAACTCGGACAGATCTGCGAGCCGATGCAACCCACCTTTCTGGAACTTCGTGCTGTCTGCCAGAAGGATGCAGCGGTCTGCAATTTCCATAAGGGCACGTTTGACCTTAACCACGTTCTGATCATTCTGAAACGCTATGGCGTTATGAATAACAGAAGTGGAAAGAAACATTGTGTTGGCACGAATTGAATGCGCGGCCTGCTCGCAAAGGAGCCCAAAAAAAGCATTGCGTGGCGCGCTGTAATCTCCACCAAGACAGATCAGGTTGAGATTTGGATAGGGTGCCAGCGCCTGAATGACGCCCATAGCGTTGGTAATGATGGTCAAAGGCGCGAGTGCCGGAAGCAGCGGCAGCATCTGCGCAACCGTCGTGGAATCATCAAGAACAAGAATTTGCTCGGGTTCGATCATCGAAACGGCACGCGTGATGATGTCCTGCTTGAGATCTGCGGCACGGGTCTTGCGGAAATTAACTGTCTTTTGCGTGACAGCACGGTTTTTAAGCCCGATGCTGCCGTGAAATTTGTCGATAAGTCCCTGTTGCGCCAAGGCATGTGCATCTCTGTGGATAGTCATACGGCTCACGCCAAAACGCTCGGACAGAGTCTCGATACTGACATTGCCTTCTTCGAAAAGCGCATCGAGAATACGCTGCTGACGCGAAGCATTATCCCGACGTTTTCCCGAGCCCGATGACAGGGTGGGATAAGGTTCGCCCTGGCTCTCACTCATGTCTTGAATCGATCCTTGTCCATCTTCAGCACTGAAGTGCCCAATACACCATATCCGTGAGCGGCGATATTCGTAACGCTTTGATAAAATGTCAGACGTGTGTGGGAAACTGCCGCATAACGACTTGACCTTAGCGCATTTTTGCATATTCCAACACACGCAAATGACAATAATAACAATTTTAATGATTATTCTAACATTATTTTGATATATTTATGCTTTCCATGTTAATTTTAACAATGGCAATGTGACACCTGAAGGTCGTCAAGAAAGAGAAGGCGCTACCAAAAAAACTATGTGGCTCCTCGCATACTAAAAAATCATGAGCTTTGCCTTGATCGCCCGGTATCATGAACGCCTTTCATGTGAACGGGTCCGCCGTGCAGCCTGAGTGTAACGCAATAACTCTACGCCCCTCGACCCTCAACACGGGGGGAGGAACAACAAGAGTTAGCCACGTCACTTCATAGACGAGCCTGATCGCGATGCAACGTAGTAAACTATATTAGTAAGCTGAAGCACCCCTGCATGATAGATTGATACGAAACGCATACGGTTCTTTCCATTAACGACCGCACCTGCTCTGATAGCGGGTAGACCATATTGTCTGCTCGCTACTAGACCGGACCCGTTGCATGCGACTGCCTCAAACCAGCAATGCCCTTGCGCTCGCCGCGGCCTCCCAACGCGACCTCGAGGCCGTGTATGTCGGCGGACACAAAGTGGTTGATCACAGGCACGTCCTGACACAAGACATGACAGCGGTTGAACAGCAATCTGACAGTCGCGTCGTCAGAGCACTGCGCGAACACACAAAA
>Ga0157363_1002993_pt1 | contig 15085 bp, 11 predicted proteins | sample AttsexASBM1_FD_111477 | JGI IMG/M metagenome (GOLD analysis project Ga0157363, IMG submission 111477) | Fungus gardens microbial communities from leaf cutter ant in Ribeirão Preto, State of São Paulo, Brazil - Atta sexdens ASBM1 | ecosystem: Host-associated > Fungi > Mycelium > Unclassified ...
AAACTGCGCGCCCTGCTCGTTCCTCTTGGTAAAGCGGGCTGGGCATGGACAGGGGAAGTTGCCGAGGCCATTGGCACACCAGCCGATACTGTGGGCGCCCATCCATATGAAGCCGTCCGTGTCTGGAAACGCCTGGCCCGATGGGAAGATACGGCACCCCGACCGGCTCCGGGCAGCCATCCGGTTTTTCAACGTGATGCACGCGAACGCCTGCGCAAAATTCTGGGACCAGATGCCGAGATCCGCGCTGGACAGGCAGATTTCGCTTCGGTCGCAACGGCCGCGTTTGAGCCACGCGAAACACTGGGCGCACCAAACATCGTTCTCGCGGAAGCCGGAACCGGAACCGGCAAGACACTGGGCTATATTGCACCCGCGAGCCTCTGGGCAGAGCAGAATGATGGTGCCGTCTGGATCAGCACCTACACCCGACATCTTCAACGCCAGATCGAGCAAGAACTGACGCGCCTTTATCCGGGTGAAAAAGAACTGCGCTCAAGAGTCGTCGTGCGCAAGGGTCGCGAAAATTATCTTTGTCTTCTGAACATGGAAGACCTTCTGAACACGGCATCATCACGGGGAATGGAAGGCGCAGCCGCACTCCTGCCTCTAGCCCTGCTCGCACGATGGGCGGAAGCCACCCGCGATGGAGACATCATGGGCGGAGACCTACCCGGATGGTTTGGCGAACTTTTCGGACATGGGACTTTGTCAGGTGTGGCGGACAGACGTGGCGAATGTATCCACGCCGCCTGCCCACATTATCAGAGCTGCTTTGTTGAACATGGCATTCGCCGTGCGCGGCAGGCAGATCTGGTAATCGCCAACCACGCACTCGTCATGGCTCAGGCCTCATGGGCAGCTCTGGCCCCTGCCAACCTCCCTGACGAAGACACAGCTCCCACGCGTTACGTTTTTGACGAGGGGCACCATGTCCCCGATGCAGCAGACAGCGCATTCGCTACAGCCTTCTCTGGGCTTGAAGCTGCTGAGCTTCGGCGCTGGCTACTCGGCGCGGAGGGCAGCCGCTCCCGTGCACGGGGCCTGCAGCGACGCCTTGATGATCTGGTGGAGCGCATACCATCCATTGATACGCCTGTTGCCGCAGTGTTGCAGGCTGCGCGCGCGCTTCCCGCACCCGGCTGGAGCACGCGCTTGCGGGAAGCCCTTACGCCAAAAGAAGGTCACCACGATCAGAGCGACAAAACACCGGATATTGCGACGGACGCAGCACTCATCGAGAATCCTTCAGAGACATTTCTTCAGGCAATCGACCAGCAGCTGCGCGCACGGCAAGCCAAGGACACGCGGGCAGATGGCTATGTATCTGCCGAATGCGATCTCCATCCCCTGAACGAGCCAGTCGCGACAGCCGCGGATCAACTCGCCCGATCACTGAAAAGGCTTTCCGAACCACTCGGCCTTCTGTGCCGCAGACTGGAATCACAGGTCGAAGACGATCCGGAAATGGATGCTCCCCTGCGCCAACGGATTGAAGCCCTCGTTCGCACACTCCATCGGCGAGCCCTGACACGGGTCACAGGATGGACGATTATGCTGACAGCACTCCAGACGCCACCTGAGGCGGGAGTGATACCCACACATATCGATTTCATTCGAAGTGACCGACTGCCCCGCATCCGCGGCACGCAAGGAGATCATGATGTGGGCTTGTATCGGCACTGGCTCGACCCAACGATCCCGTTCGCTGCCACGATCCAAAAACCGGCCCACGGATTACTGCTGACGTCTGCGACACTCCGTGACCGTACAGGCAATGGCGACGATGAAGATAGCTGGCGCGCAGCAGAGCTTCGTCTTGGCACGAACCATTTCATAAAACCTGCAATCCGCGCAGCCTTGATGAGCCCATTTGATTACGCCAGCCAGACACGAGCCTATGTCATTACCGACGTATCAGCCGAAATACCGTCGATGGCACATGCCTTTCGGGCGCTCTTTGAAGCATCGGGCGGCGGCGGATTAGGTCTTTTCACAGCCATCAAACGCCTGCGCGAAGTTCATAAGCGCATCCATGAGCCGCTCGAGATCGCGGGCTTCCCTCTCTATGCTCAGCATGTCGATGCGATGGACAACGCAACACTTGTGGATGTTTTTCGAACCGAAACCCATAGCTGCCTTTTGGGAACAGACGCGATGCGCGATGGCGTGGACGTCCCGGGAGAGGCGCTTCGGATGGTGGTTTTCGAACGCACGCCCTGGCCACGACCCGACATCCTTCACCGCGAGCGTCGCCGCCTCCTCTCTGAGGGACGTCCTAGCGAATATGATGACCGCATCACGCGGATGCGCCTCCGGCAGGCATTTGGCCGGCTGATCCGCAGGGGCGATGACCGTGGAGTTTTTGTTATGCTGGATCGACGCATGCCATCCCGCCTGCTCTCGGCGTTTCCCGATGGGGTGGAAGTTCGACGTGTCAGTCTGGCGCAAGCTATTGATGAAATCGGAGCATTTCTGACTCCGATCGATACCACTCCCGAAAACTGAACCAGCGCTGCATCCAAAAACAAAAAAACTGCCTCAGTGAAGCGGTTTTTTTGTTTGCGAAACCAGCCATTCAGAATGGCTGGCCTAGCAAAAACGTACTTTGCTGACGGGCCTTAGAAATTCAGACCAGCCTGCAAGAAGAAGTAACGCCCCTGATAGAAGCTGCCATACGTAGCGCCAGCACTGTTATCAACGCCACTGAGTACGAAAGGAGGGTTCTTGTTGGTGATGTTGTTGATACCACCTTCAAAGTTCCACTTCTTCCAACGGTAGCTCACCGTCAGATCCTGCTGGATCATCATCGGTGTTTTGATACGTCCATTAGATGCAGAGTCCAGATATACGGTCGAATCATTCCAGTGCATACCGCCAATGAACTGAAGCATGTACGAAACGCTAAATGCACCATGGGTCCAGCCGAGGGTCGTGTAATCACGAACCTTGGGCATTCCATAGGATGCGCTCGCGTTGTTCGGGCCACCCTGATAGAGCAGAGCACCCGTGTAGTTGGAGAACGGGCCACCCGGAACAAGCTGCTGGCTGTAGTTCAGCAGATACTGGAAGTTGTTCGAAACGGTCAGCAGGTCCAGGCGAGAGACGCGCAGGCGATAGTCGAAGTCGAAGTCGACACCGCTTGTGTGCATGGCACCTGTGTTCTGGTCGTTTGCCGTAACCGTATTGATCTGACCATTCGCCAGACGATTGATCTGGCTGCACAGAGCTGGGCTTTTGCCATTATAGCAGTTGTTCAGGATGTACTGCGTCGGCAAAGCGCCAATTGTATGATTGACGGAGTAGTGCCAGAACTCACCGGAAATGGAGAGGTTCGGGATCCAGTGCGGTGTGATGACCGTACCGAAAGTGTAGGTGCGTCCGATTTCCGGTGCAAGATGCGTATTACCACCACCAAGCGTCGGAATCTGCCCTGTACCGGACTGCCGGAACGTCTTGGTATTGATGCCCTGCTTTGCGCATGTTGCAGCAACAGTCCCCGCAGCAGCACCATAAGTGCCAACCTGTGTCATATCGCAGGGATCATTGGCAAGGTTGTAGCTGATGGACTGACCGCCATAGAGCTCATAAACGCTCGGCTGGCGATAAGATGTACCAATGGTACCGCGGAAGCGGATATCACGGACAGGTGCCCAGTCGATGGACGCTTTCCAGTTCTTCGCGATTCCAAACGTGTTGTAGCCGGAAGCACGGCCCTGTGCGTCGATCGTAAGATCCTTCGCAAGGAATGCATCGCGCAGCAGCGTTGCCTGGCCTTCAAGGTAACCTTCCGTCACGTTGAAGCCACCGCTGGTCGGCAGAACCGTGTTCGTAAGGCTCTGACCGCTCGAAATCAATGGATCAGGCGTGTTGGTCAGCTGCTCACCACGGTGCTCCATGCCCATGGCAATACCAAGATTTCCACCGTTTTTCCACGGCATCGTCGCCACATGGTTGTTGTGGATACGAAGGTTCCAGTCACGCAGCTGATACTGGGAATGCGTGTTGGTCGTGGCATTTGCGTAAGCGGCATTCTGCGGAGACAGCATAGCAAAGGGGCTGCTGCAACCAGATGCCGGGCATACACTCGGGTTGTAAACAAGCGCGCTTGTAGCGCTCGAAGGATTAACCTGCTGAAGACCATACGCATTCAGAAGCCTGGGATAAGATCCAACGCCCTGAAGGTGATCGGTCGCCATGCTTGAACCATAGGTATAGGAAACATCATAGTCCCACCCATGGGTAATCGTACCGTTGAAGCCAACCTTGGACGTCACGGTGTCCGTGGCGTTCTCATCACGGCGATCACCGAATTCTGTGAGGCGCTTCGTGATATCGACATCCTGCCCAAACGGATTGCCCGGATAGTTGGCCGGAACAGTCAGGACGGACGGCATCGTACTGGGCTGGACGGATCCGTCAAACGGCTCTGCTGCCATGTATGTTGAACTGGTCCGATGTGAATACATCACATTGGAATACAGGTTTACATGCTCGTTGAACTGATAATGGAAATCACCAGAAAGATTGGAATCCTGAAGCTGGTTCAGGAGGCTCTGATGCTGATTATACGGATAGCGAGCATTGCTACCCCATGGCGCAACGGTCTTGCCGTCCGGAGAAACGGAGGAGTCGATCGTGCGAGCCGTGTTGGTGACGTGGGTATAGTTGGAGTAGCTTGAACCAAAAATCTGAGGACCAGATGTGGTGTTCGACAGCTGGACAGGGTTGGCCCAGCTACGATCGCGCTGCAAGACACCGCCCTGCGTCATGTATGATCCGAAAAGAGTCAGGTTGCCCTTGTCGTGATCAAAGTTCCAGCCCTTGTAGCCGGAAATCATGCCTGTCTGGTTGTCACCACGACCGGTGATACCACCGCGAACCGTGATGTTTCCGTCAGACAGATCATGGCGCATCTTGATGTTGATAACACCGGAAACAGCGTCAGCACCGTAGAGCTCAGAGCCGCCATCCTTCAGAATTTCGACGCTGGCAATCTGCTGTACGGGAATGGCATTGAGATCGACGCAGTTGCTCTGACCATTAAGGGTCGTCCGCTTGCCATCGATCAGAACCAGAACGCGGTTTGACCCAAGGTTACGGATATCCGTGCAAGCTGCACCACCCGTTCCGTTGGTTTCAGCGTTGTTCGAACCTGTTCCGCCGATTGACGGCATACGAGCAAAAAAGTCGGACAGCGTGGTAGCGCCAGTCTGGTTAATCTGCTTTGCCGTGATGATCTGAACCGGATTGGCGCTCGTGTTGTTCGATGAGCTCAGAGCCGACCCCGTAACCGTGACACGCTCTTCACGTGCGGGCACAGACTTAAACGCCGCGGAAGGAGAAACATATGCAGCACGTGCTGCATGTGTCGCAGCAATCGGGCTGGTCATCGTGCCTGCGCCGACAGCAGCACCTGAAACCGCAGCCTTGCGAGCAGCAACCTTATGCTTCTTCACATGCGTATGGGAAACGGTATCCCCGGCGGCTGCATGCGCGACCATGGGCATGGAAGCCAGCATGGTTGCGCCCAGAAGCGCAACACAACGCGAGTTGTTGCGGAAGTTTGCCATTAGTGACTTTCGCGATCGATATGTTGACGGATTTGCATCCGGAATGGAACGGAAAGTGACAGTGGAAATCTTACGTTGCAATACCGGGATAAAGCTTAGATCGGTATTTCTGCGCTATTAAAGACATTATGTTGCATCAAAAACACAAAAATTTCTTTTGAATTGATATCGCAATAAAAATTAATGCGTACTAATTCATATTGAATTCGATTTGAATTGATTATTACTTTTCACATGTTGATCAAAGTTCATATCTCGATACACAAGACTGAAATTCATCTTCGAAATTCAAAAATATACCTTGAAAATACCCAAATTTTGCAGATTTACCTGGTCCATTTCCACCAATTTCGAAATAAAAAAGCCGCCTTCCCAACAGTAGGGAAAGCGGCTTTTTAAGTTCCTTGTAACAGGAAGCCCCCTACCCCATGCTTTCGCAGAGGTAGGGAAGGCGATGAACTTCCTTAGAAGTCCATATCGCCCATGCCACCCATTCCGCCTGCGCCAGCGCCGGCCGGAGCCTTTTTCTCGGGGCGCTCAGCAACCATGGCTTCCGTCGTGATCAGCAGGCCTGCAACCGAAGCTGCATCCTGAAGTGCCGTACGGACAACCTTTGTCGGGTCGATAATGCCAGCGGAAACAAGATCCTTGTACTCTGCGTTCTGCGCATCGAAACCGAACTTATAGTCTTCGATCTCAAAAACCTTGCCAGCAATCACTGCACCGTCTTCACCAGCATTGAAGGCGATCTGACGCAGAGGAGCCTGAAGGGCCTTGCGAATAATTTCTGCGCCGACGCGCTGATCATCGTTCTGGAACTCCAGGTGACCGAAGGTGCGGGAAGCGCGGGCAAGAGCCGTACCACCGCCCGGAACGATGCCTTCCTCGACAGCAGCGCGTGTTGCATGCAGCGCATCGTCAACACGATCCTTGCGCTCCTTCACCTCAACCTCGGTGCTGCCACCAACGCGGATGACTGCAACACCACCAGCCAGCTTTGCAAGGCGCTCCTGCAGCTTCTCACGGTCGTAGTCCGAAGTGGTCTCTTCGATCTGCGCGCGGATCTGGCCACAACGACCCTTGATGTCGTCGCCGTTACCAGCGCCTTCAACGATCGTGGTGTTTTCCTTCTCGATGTGAACCTTCTTCGCACGGCCGAGCATCTCAAGAGTCACGGACTCAAGTTTGATTCCGATATCTTCGGAAATCACCTGACCGCCCGTAAGGATTGCGATGTCTTCCAGCATGGCCTTACGACGGTCACCGAAGCCAGGAGCCTTGACGGCTGCAATCTTCAGGCCACCACGAAGCTTGTTCACAACGAGCGTTGCAAGAGCTTCACCGTCCACGTCCTCGGCAAGGATCATGAGCGGACGACCGGACTGAACGATGCTCTCAAGAAGTGGCAGCATCGGCTGAAGCGAGGAGAGCTTCTTTTCGTGGATCAGGATGTAAGGGTTATCCAGATCAGCCGTCATCTTCTCCGGATTCGTCACGAAGTACGGGGAGATATAACCACGGTCGAACTGCATGCCCTCAACGACGTCAAGCTCGGTATGCAGGCCCTTGGCCTCTTCCACCGTGATGACACCCTCGGAACCAACCTTTTCCATGGCGCGCGCGATCATTTCACCGATCTCGTGCTCACCATTGGCGGAGATCGTACCAACCTGGGCAATTTCTTCCTGGGAAGTGATCTTCTTGGTGTTCTTCTTCAGCTCTTCAACGACAACGCCGACTGCCTTGTCGATACCGCGCTTCAGATCCATCGGATTCATGCCAGCAGCAACAGCCTTGGCGCCCTCACGGATGATGGCCTGTGCCAGCACGGTTGCGGTCGTCGTGCCGTCACCAGCAACGTCGTTAGTCTTCGAGGCCACTTCGCGCACCATCTGGGCGCCCATGTTCTCGAACTTGTCAGCCAGTTCGATTTCCTTGGCGACAGATACGCCGTCCTTGGTGATGCGCGGTGCGCCGAAGGACTTGTCGAGAACGACATTACGACCCTTCGGGCCGAGCGTTACCTTGACAGCGTCTGCAAGGATATCAACGCCACGCAGCATGCGGGCACGTGCATCAGCACCGAATTTTACGTCTTTGGCAGCCATGTTGATTGCTCCTGTAGAGGTTCAATAGAGACGAATGGGGGCGGCTGAAATCAGCCGATCACGCCCATAATGTCGCTCTCTTTCATGATCAGCAGTTCTTCACCGTTGATCTTCACCTCGGTGCCGGACCATTTGCCGAACAGCACCTTGTCACCAGCCTTAACGTCCAGTGCCACGATCTGGCCCTGCTCGTTGCGTGCGCCGGGGCCTACGGAGACGATTTCGCCTTCCATTGGCTTTTCCTTGGCGGTGTCCGGAATGATGATCCCGCCTGCGGTCTTCTCTTCGCCGGTCAGACGACGGACCACAACACGGTCATGTAGGGGACGAAAATTCGTCATGGATCGCTCCATTTTAGGTCATGTCCTTGTTCAAAGCGACAAAACCGGGTTTCCGCGCTCAGGACTGCAGCGCGTTGATTGGCACTCTCATAACGAGAGTGCTAACGAGGTAGTGCTCCAGTCGCACTCCGTCAAGAACTCTCGCCTTGCCCAAGAGAGATTTTTTTATCGTCCAACTTCTTGCCATCCAGCAGGCCGGATACACGAGATTTTTCCGCTTCCTCAGAAAGCCTTTGTGCTTTCGTTCTGCCGAAAAGAACGCGATTGGTCTCAGCCTTTTTCGCATCCTCATCCGCTTTGCGACGTTTACGTTCCCTACGGAGATTTATGACGTCGTTCATAAGTCATGCCTTTCCGGCATTTTTTGAGTAACGGGCAACAGCAATGAACCAGAAAAGCGACAAAGACCACCCCGCAGACGGGCGCAAAATAACGCTAACCGCACGCGATGGTCATTCATTTGAAGCATGGGAAGTCGGCTCGCGTGACGCACCACACTCGGTCGTCGTGGTGCAGGAAATATTCGGCCTTACTGATCATATTCTTACAGTCTGTGCAGAGCTTGCCGCCAAAGGATATCATGTCCTCGCCCCTGCCCTGTTCGACCGCGTCAAGCCGAATGCCGTGCTCGCTTATAATGAAACAGGACTAAAAGAGGGCCTCGACCTCAGAAGCCGAATTTACCCGGAATCCTTACAGGAAGATATTGCTGCCTGCGCCGAGGAACTTCGAAAAGGCAATCCACACCGTGTGGTGGGCATTATCGGTTTTTGCTGGGGTGGCCTTATCGCTTGGTTGGCAGCAGTTCGGCATCACAACTTTGATGCAGCAGTGGGCTGGTATGGTGGAGGGATCGCCAATCATTGCGATACAGCCCCACACTGCCCGGTTCAGCTGCACTTTGGCGGTGAAGACGAATCCATCCCACATTCGGATGTTCAGGCGATACGCCAGCGCAGACCCGAAATAGAAGTCTTCGTTTATGACGATGCCGGACATGGTTTCGGATGCCCGCATCGGCCAAGTTTCAATCAGGACGCCCGTGATCTCGCATGGTCACGCAGTCTGGACTTTTTGAAAGAACACCTCTCCCACAAAGCGACATCTTCATAGCCGGACAGCCGTGCCAGACCCTATTCTTCCACAAACGATCATACAGGATTTCCAAACATGTCAGACAATCCATTAGCCCCGAATGCTAAACGTGACGCTGCCATCAAAGCTGAAGCAAAACTGCTATGGGAATCCGAAGGGCGGCCAGAGGGTGGCCCTGAAGCATATATGGAGCGCGCTGAGGATCTTATCTCCATCAAGGGCGTGCCACGTGGCGTGAATGTGAAAGATCTTCCAGATCCGGAGCTTGCGGATGTGCAGATCGAAAACGCCCGCCTTCAGGAAAATCTTGGCGAATTTCCAGAGCGTTCAACGGATCAAGGCGATCAGCGCCACTTCCCGGTCGCGGACCGCAAGGAAGCAGCTGAACTGATGAAAGACGAAAGCGCGCAACACGGACAACCCGGCTACGCACAAATCGATGAAAAGCAGGAAGGGCCCTGACCAGCCCCTCCCCAAGGCCCCATCTCTCTTGAGTGGGGCCTTTTTATTCAGCCGTTCAGAACACGTCCCGCAACGGCGTCCAGCTTCGCAACGAGTGCTGGGTCACGCGCTTCCGGCGCCGTGATGATGGCATAATCCAGAGCACGCTCTGCACCAGACGGACAAAGCGCACGGCGCTGTCCAAGAACAGGAATTGCAGCCTTGACGAGGCGACGCGCATTGTCGGCGTTCCCTTTCATGACCTTCACGACACCCTCAACCGTCACGCTGTCATGCTCGGTGTGCCAACAGTCATAATCCGTCACCATGGCGACAGTCGCGTAATTCATCTCAGCTTCACGCGCGAGCTTGGCCTCGGGCATGTTTGTCATACCCACGACAGAACAGCCCCATGAACGGTAAAGTTCGCTTTCAGCACGCGTCGAGAACTGCGGGCCTTCCATAACGATATACGTTCCGCCACGCGTGACAGGAATACCCAGCTTCTCTGCTTCGGTGCCAAGAATATCCAGCAACCGGCCTGAAACGGGATCCGCCATGCCGACATGCGCCACGCAGCCCGTATCAAAAAAGCTCTTTTCACGAGCAAAACTGCGGTCGATGAACTGATCAACCAGCACGAAGCGTCCCGGGGGAAGTTCTTCCTTAAGAGAACCCACAGCGGAGAGTGACAGAATGTCTGTCACACCCGAACGCTTGAGAGCATCAATATTCGCGCGGTAGTTCAGGCGTGATGGCGGGATCGGATGGCCCCTCCCATGACGCGGAAGAAATACGCACTGAACGCCATCAAGTGTTCCGAACAGAAGCTCGTCGGAGGCATCGCCCCACGGCGTCTCCACCCGACGCCACTGCTTGTTTTCCAGGCCGTCAATATCATAGAGCCCAGAGCCACCGATCACGCCAATGACCGGCTGGATTTCATTTTCAGAAGACACGTGCATTCTCCCCGATCATATGGGTCCGCAGAAAAGACGTTCAGGAACATGCGCAGCAGAAATCTGCAAGCCCGTCACAGGAAAACCATCAAATTGAAATCCATTCACGAAATGGGAAGAATTGATGGCCATGATCACGCCGCAAACCGGCGTCAGATATGTGACACAGCCAACTGTTCGAAAGTGGCGTAATTTGTTAAGCCTCACCGGCTAATTGATTTCGTCCTGAATGGCGGGGAACAGAGAAAAATGGATCAAATCAGTCCAAGTTTTGCCGAGCTTATCCGCCCCGAGGTCCCGCATGATGCACTTAAGTTACAGGCACAGGCCTGGTTTGAGTCTCTGCGTGACCGTATCTGCGCATCATACGAGAAACTCGAAGATGAAGCCGTTGAAGGCAATTCGCAGGTTCTGAACAATCGGACACAAGCCGGTCGTTTCGAGCGCACGCCCTGGGATCGCTCCGAAGGCGGGAGTGGTGTCATGTCCGTTATGCGCGGGCGTGTATTCGAAAAAGTCGGTGTAAACGTCTCAACCGTTTTCGGAGAATTCTCTCCGGAATTCCGTAAGCAGATCGGCGGAACTGACGACGACCCCCGCTTCTTTGCAACAGGCATTTCGCTTGTCGCACACCCCTGCAATCCACATGTATCCGCCGCGCATTTTAATACGCGTATGATCATTACGTCCAAGGGCTGGTTTGGCGGTGGTGGAGACATCACACCGATGTTCCCGGAGAGCGCGGAAGCCATCAGCGATGCCGCTCTTTTCCACTCTGCATTCGAAAACGCCTGTGCGCGCCACGATCCGGAGCATTATCCACGCTTTAAAGAGTGGTGTGACAACTACTTCCATCTGCACCATCGCAACGAGCCCCGTGGCCTTGGGGGCATATTCTATGATCGCCTCTTTACAGGAGATGCAAACCTCGACTTCGCGTTCACGCGTGATGTCGGACTTGCGTTTCACGATTCATATCCTGCCGTCGTGCGTCGACGCATGTTCACGCCGTGGACGGAAGAAGATCGCAACGCGCAGCTTATCCGCCGTGGACGTTATGTGGAGTTCAACCTCCTACATGATCGTGGAACCCTGTTTGGCCTGAAAACCGGCGGCAACACGGAGGCTATTCTTATGAGCATGCCTCCGGAAGTCCGCTGGCCGTGACATTCAGACGCCTTCCCCTCGCAACGCGCCGCCAGTGTCTTCAGTCTTTTGGAGCACTGACCGTTGCATCGGCTCTGGGAAAAACGGTAAACGCCAGCACACTGCCAGAAGCAAAACTGCTGCTCGGTGGAACACTTGCCTCCATCCCGGGACAGTTTGGTGAACTGGCAGAAAGTCCGATCTCCAAAGGACTCGGCCTCGATACACCTATCCAGCTTCAGCCAGACCTCGGGCAGGACGGCGTTACAGCAGCCAATCTCTTTGATGCCAATGAAGCACCTGATGGCAGAACAGCCATTGTGGTTCCCGGCGCAACACTTTTGGCATCCCTGACAGGTGATTCCCGCGTCCATTATGATTTCGGGCGCTGGATCCCCCTCATGCTCGCCCGGACGGCTACTGTGGTCGTTGGCCGTATCGAGATGCGTCGGAGCTTCCGGATGCGGATCGAAGGTTTTTTCCATAACCATTCGGTTCGCCTGGCTGTGTCGCGCGCAAGCGGCCCCGAGCTCTCTGCGATGCTCGGCCTGACCCTGCTTGGCATGCGCCCCATTCCGGTCCCAGGCTTTGTCAGTGCGGAACAGGCACTCGCAGCGCTTCGGGATGGCACGGTCGATGCTGTCCAGATCTCGCCATGCACGATGAATATCCCGCTGGTAGAAGTGCTGAAATCTCTTCCCGCTGGCACAGCTCCGCTATACCAGACCGGAGACATCTCGGATATCCAAGCTGAGCAGATCCCGAATTTTCTGGAAGCATACCAGCAGGTTCGCAGAAAACCGCCTGAAGGCCTTCTCTATCAGGCATGGCAGGGTGTTTCTTCCAGCACGGACACCGCAGTCACTGTCGCCCTTCCCATGCTCACGCCCCCGGATGTGGTGATGCAATGGCGCAAAGCCTGCGCGCTCGCGGTCGCGGATAGTGGCATGCGGCACTGGGCTGAATTACGCCATTTCTCGCTGGCTGACGGGGCCAATGCAGCCCCCCTTCTTTCGCGAGCAACACCGCCGCTCAACGCAACGCTCGCTCTCAGGCGATGGATCGCCATCAATACGCCGCGCTGGCGATCCGGACAGGAAACCCGCCCTCTCTGACAAAATCAGGAACGGCGTCGGTTTTTCAGCAGGATCCGCACGGAGCCATGATTTGCGGAATGTGGGTGGACGACCGCCAGAACCATCGGGCGCAGGTCATCCCGCTGGAGCCATAACGGCAGTTCCCGGCGGATCATGCCGCTGGTCTGCCCACTCCCCAGCCCGGTTACAACCTCCACGCAACGCCAGTTAAGTGCGCGTGCCCTCAACAGAAATGAGTGAAGACGCTCGAACGCCTCCTGCACGATGTATCCATGCAGATCGAGGCGGGCATCAATTTTCATGCTCCCCCGTGAGAGCCGTTTCCAGCTTGTGTCATCAAGGCCCGGCGCTCGCACACCCACCCGAAGCTCCTGCTGGCGTGCAGGTTTCTGAAGGCGCGCACCGGACAGAACAGCCGCAAATGACAATGCGGGCTCGGAAACGGCTGCTGTGGGTGCGGGCATCGGAACCTTGAGCTGTAGCTTTTCAGGCTCTGCGGCCGGGCGCTCTGGACGCAGAGGTACAATATCGCGCACAAAGCTGCGCCACATCTGTGCCTCCTCTTCCCTCAGAACCCTTTTTGCCACGCCCGCCCCTTTTGTGCTGACCACCCGGGCCACGCTCATGACCACAAGACGATTAAAGCCTTTAACGGCTCGGCCCGCATACGAACAGGTCTCGTGGCAGTATCATTTTTTGGAACACTCGGATCGAATATGAAAAAGGCCCCGGAAACTGTCCCGGAGCCTCGTTCAGAACAACAGTCAAAGCACTCAGTTCGACTGAACCGGACGCAACGGGGCGTCTGCCGGTACATCCTTCAGAGGAATGCCGTCGTATTTGCCTGTCAGTGTTTTCAGGAATGCCGTGATATCCTGAACATCCTGATTGGAAATATCCCGATCCGGCGTCTGATAACGTGCCATCTCACGAACGGCCTGTTCGAGTGAAGTCACAGAGCCATCGTGAAACCACGGACCGGTCAGCTCGACATTGCGCAGGTTCGGAACCTTGAAACGCTGTCTATCGGCGGGATTGCTCGTGAAGGCCTCACGCCCCTGATCCGCTGCGGTCAGCTTGGAATGACGATCATCGAAATACGGTCCTTCAAGACCCATGATCTCGTATGCGTCGCCGCCAATCGCGACACCGCTGTGACAACCCGAGCAGCCAATCTGCTTGAAACGCTCATAGCCACGCTTTTCCTGATCGGTAATTGCGCTCGCATTTCCCTTCAGATACAGGTCGAAGCGACTGTCAGGGGTGATCAGGGTCTTTTCATACTCGGCAATCGCGTTCGTTACGGTATCCTGATTGATGGCATCCGAACCAAACACTGCGCTGAACTTGTCTGCATATCCCGGTTCATTGCGCACACGTTCAGCAACGGACTCCCAGTCATGCGAACCCATTTCAAGCGGATTCGTCACCGGGCCTGCTGCCTGAGCGGCGAGATCCTTGGCACGACCATTCCAGAACTGAGCGATGCTGAAGACGGAATTATAAACGCTAGGCGTATTGATCGGCCCCTTGTGACCCGAAATACCTGTGGCCGTCACAAGATTATCGACACCGCCAGTGTTCAGCCCGTGGCAGCTTGCGCAGTTCAGCTTTCCGTCCCCGGAGAGCGTATTGTCGAAGAAGAGTTCACGACCCAAAGCAGCCTTGTTCCAGTCAACAGGAACGCTTTCCGGAATGGGCTGGATCGGCTCACTGCGGAATGCAGCCGCCACACCTGGCGTCGCATAGTAACGCTCGCGCTGGTCACGCACCCATTTCAGGATATCTGCGCGCTGCTTTTCATCCAGATGTGCATGCGGATGCATCAGCAGATAAGCGGCTGGAGGCATCCGGTTCTGAACGATGACTTCCTCGATCCGCGAAAGCTGCTCAACAGAAGGCGGTTTGCCTTGCTGGAACGCGGCAACAATCGGTGCGAAGGAAAAATGACGCTGCCCCTCTGCAAGATCCCGGCCCATGATCTGGTTAGCCAGCGGCAACTTGAAATAAAATGGAAGATCCGTGCCCTTGGTATGGCAGTAATCACAGCGAACTTCCTGAAGTGCTGCAAAAGCCGCCATCGCGGTTGGATCATGGCGCGTCGGACTATTAGCGGGAAGCTGAAAAGCACCAGCATGATCGAAATGCTCAAGATAGGTGACTGTACCACCCCAGGCGACAACACCGAGTGCCACCAGCCCGGCAATTCCCTTTGTAATCGTGCTACAACGCACCACATTTCTCCTTATAATCACGAATTCGTGAAAATGAAGCTTTAGACACACAGAGTCAAAACGCTTGAGCCTGTCAGAAAGATCGGCCTAG
>Ga0157363_1002994_pt1 | contig 15082 bp, 5 predicted proteins | sample AttsexASBM1_FD_111477 | JGI IMG/M metagenome (GOLD analysis project Ga0157363, IMG submission 111477) | Fungus gardens microbial communities from leaf cutter ant in Ribeirão Preto, State of São Paulo, Brazil - Atta sexdens ASBM1 | ecosystem: Host-associated > Fungi > Mycelium > Unclassified ...
CGCATCGAAGGGATCATTTCTGAACAAATTATAAGTCATTCTAGACATATTCTTGTGCAAACGACAACGACGTTGCATCTTCAGGGTCCGGGAGCGGAGAAAACCGTGTGCACCTTCGGAATCGAGGTTGTACCTTGCGACCGCAGGCGGGTAACCGTACGCATGTAGTCGATGCCGCAAACGCATCAAGCCGCGTGTACGCGCGAATAGTCACGCGAGTAAGCCCGCGTCAGTCAAACGCGCGCCATTATGTTGTAAATCATCGGTGATTGTCTGAACTGGAACTCACAGCAGCGAGATGCGTTGCCGGCTAGTAATAATCAATTTATGCACTTCATCGGCCGCAATAAATTTGTTATTAGCCGCAGCCGCTGCCGCCACCGCCGCCACCGCATCAGCCTGTGCGGCGAATCGATCCAGGATCGGATAAGAAAGATGAGAGATCTTACTGTCCACGACAAGGAGAAGGAAGAAAGAACGATTACGCTGTTGTGAAAACAATTGAAAAGAATTTTATCCACGCAGTAAGTTTTCGCCCGCGTTACACACGCGATATCGACAATTCGTCTAAAAAAATAAGACTAGATTCTCCTCGCATCTTTTCCACTCGGTCCGATCCTGACTTTATCTGTGGTGCAAAGATCTATAAATAAGTCTCTAGATCACACGAGCCTCACGTACACCTGAGATTAACGTCTCCGACGCATGTATTTGTCGCCTACCTCGCAGGAGACGTTAATATCGCGCTGATGGACAACGCGATGGTGTCGATGGATCGATCGATTGATGATCCTGCGACCAGCGCAATCACGCGCGGTTTTGTTGGACGCGAAATCATCGGGACTCTCATTAGTCTTTGTTATATAATTACGTAATGGTACAGCTCGATTGCGAGGACCTCACCTTATGGCTAAGATCTATTCACCGTGTGAATAGTGAATGTAAGTACACGAAAAAAATGATTTCGCTGAAGTATCTAAACATTTAGCTAGATACCAATCTAAAAATAATTTTGTTGGGTAATCAAACTAATTACATAAAAATCTCAAACGTGATGAGCAATGCTGTAAAAAGTTTTGACTAATTGTTCTATGCAATTGTTTTGATAGTCCAACAAAATTCTTTTCAAATCTGTATCTAGCTAAAGCTTTAGATGCAAAATCGTTCTTTTCGTGTAATGGTGCGATTTTGTAAATATTATTATTATTTTAACGTACTCGCATTTTTAATAATGAGAATCATTTTTGTGATTTATTTCCGTTCTCGCGCGTATCTCAAGCTATGCTATCTATACGAAGAAAGAATAATTTGCTAAAGTATTTAAAAATTTAACTAAATACAGATTTGAAAATAATTTTGTTGAACGATAAAAACAATTATGTAATTAGATAAACTGATTGCTAGAATGTCAAAACTTTTTTGCAACAAATGCTTGAATTTTATACATAATTATTTACCTAAACTTTGTTTACTACTAAATTTATAGATACTTCTGCAGCAAAATCATTTTTTCTGTGTGTTCTTGTTCAAAAATATAACAATTCATATATCGGATAATAATTAATTATATTAATGATTGTGTTTGACAATTAAGATATACAAACTAATTTTCTTCTCGATTCGTGTCGCCTTATTGAAGAAATTAGACTATCTATCAAGTTTACAATCTTAAGAAATTAATGTCAGGATTGGAAGTTAATCTAACATTTTCCCCAAGATTCACAGCTTGTTGCGCAAGCCGCAAAGAGCGTTTTTAGTAAATTAAAATCCGCCAGTGGGCGTAAACCCTTCGGATTCATCGGGACGCGAACGTTCCTTTTCCTCTGTGGGCCGAACGAGCGCGATCGGCTCATTTGGTGTGTATTAGTGGAGGATAATGAACTTCTTGAGGCCGCCGCCTTTTGCGAGAATGACTTCAAATTCCCGACAAACGAAGGAAAACGAATGGAGATACGCCTACGACAGCCTCCGTACCCGAGTTTCTCTTTCGGAAGGAGTGGAGAGAAGAGCTCTGTTTTTTCTTAAAAAACGGACGGGTTAAGTAATACATACAAGTTAGAAATATAAGCACGAGCTTTCTTCATATGTAATAAATAAAGCTCGTGGTTACGAACAAAATTAAAAGTAATGAATGATTTAATTAAGTAGTTACTTAAACGTAACGAACGTGTATATTAAGTTTATGAAATTTAACACTTCATAAAATTTTATAAACGTACATTAAATTTCATAAATTTTCATGAAAAATACATTAAATTTTATGTACATGTACACAAATATACTTTTCAGTTATAAATATATTAAATTTAATGTAATGTCATGAAATTAAGTTCAAATTGTGTAAATATATTAAATTTCATGAAATTTTTAACTGTGTACTTTCTTATATTTATTTAAGCGTCGCGATATAGAGTATAACAAATTTGTAATTTGTATTATATCACGGTTTTAAATAAAGCCAAAACATAAATCGATTATTGACGTAGTCATTAGCATATACGAGTCATTTGCTTATTGCATTATGGCGATCCAAGATCGATCTCGGCTCTAAACGAAAGCACTGTGACTACACATCAATGTCACAAAAATAGACACTTCGAATAGGAATTGTCAATAAAGATGTTATTGTAACACTACCTGTGGTATGCATTTGACACAGTGCGTTTAATCAGTGTTATAAACATACTAAAGTGCATTACAATATACCTAGTCTGATTATCGATAATTGCGAAATCGAAGACTTCAAAAGACGTCATTCATGTTATGCATTTACTTTATATTATTTATCAAGCACGTAAACATGCCTTACAAAACTCTTCGCTGGAAATTAACAGTCTCGTGAACTTTATTGATTTTGTCAAATTTGATTAACGCTAATAACGATTAAAGCATGTCTCACAATATTTGCTTTAAAGTATTATTGTTAAAAATGTTCTTAAATTTTTGTTAACTTTTAATACAAACTGGTGAATATAATTTAAATTCTCGGTAACTGTGTGAAAAGACTATTAATATCAATCAACTCTTAACTTTTAAGTTATTAAAAGCTTATATTTCATTGACATATAATATGGTTATTTCAATTACGCTTAATTAAAATGTCATTCATATTGATGAATGAAATTTAAATTCTATGTAAAATATAGAAAATTTCAATACACTTAATTTTTCAATTATTTTACAAAACTTAAACTTCTCGTTAATATTATATACATTAATAGACTTTTCAGTTACATAGAATTTAAATTTCATTCACCAATGTAAAAGTTAAAGTGAAATTTAAGAACGGTTCTAACAGTACCTATACGATAAATCACGAACTCCCAGATTTTCGCAAGCTCACCCTCAAAGCTTTTCATTCTGACCACTAGTTCAAAGGAAATTTATAAGAAGCATATGGGTTTCAGAAATCTCGTAAAATGATCAGAGTTGTCCACACTTTCCAGCCCCAGTGTTTAAAGTCTCGTAAAGCACGGCAACGGGCCTTGCAGAAAAAGTAGGAGCTGACGGCTTCAGGTAAATAAGGAAACACGGGGCCAATTAAAGTTCCGTCATTCGTTTGAGAAAATATTTTGCCAACATACACCTACAATGACACAGCGAGTTATGTCACGATCTATTTTAAGACTAAAGTATTTTACACTCAGCGATGGTTAAACTGTTTTAATACTATTAATAATTCTAGTCAACACTCGTTAATTTCTATGCGGTATCCTTTCCTCGCACCACAATACTACGTTTTAGCGGAATGGTTGCGCTACCAATTAGTGTCAGTTAGACGCATCCATTTTTATGCGCATCAGCGTAATTCAATAAGGACTCGTATCAAGAAAGTTTTACTAATACCATTTATAAATCATTTCCAGGTGAGTGTTAATGGGTTTTAGACGTGCCAAATGCTTTCCCTGGTTCATGTTTGACATCAACGACCTGGAAAGTTTCGCAAGGAAATTATTTTTGCTGTTATCTTGCGAAATGTATTGTATTCCATATACGTGCCACGTATCCATTAATATAACACCTGCGTTTATTGTACATATGATATATTGTCAGTTAAAAATGTCACGGGAGTCAGTTCGACATTACATATAATGCAAGAAAATTTTACATTTCTTTCTTTTAATCTTCCCTAGTGACTAATTACTATCCTTATTAATTACAACAAAGATAATAGTATCAATAGGAACAAAATTAAAGTGAAATGCATAATATTAAATAGAAGTCATAATACGCTGCTTTTCTCTAGGAGAAATTAGAATGTCACGATGGTATTGTACAAGAAAGGGGAGAAATAAAATTCAATTAGTGCAAGAAGAGAACACGGGGGACGCGAGATCGCAGCTCGACGGCCGGCGGCCGCGGATCTCCAATGTCAAGAACGCGGCGCCCGGTCGGTGCGTGCCACACGATCAGGCTTTTCTTTTTTCGAGCTCCGATCGCCTTTTGACTCCTTAGAGGGCCCGAAGAGGAGCCCCCAGCGAAGAGAAGACGAAGGAAGACGGGGGGCGTGTCTGGTCGCGCGGCTTCTACAAAGAGATGCCCACTTCCCAGTGGACCCCTTCCATTCTTCAGAAGATCCCCTTCCACGTGGGCCCAGGACTCCGTCTCGACGTTCTCCCCACCAGTAGGCCCCAAGAAAACCGGGCGGCATGGTCCAGACCACGAGATCGGCAGGTAAAGGCAGTTTACGGAACGCTTCCGTACACGAAGCATACTCGGTGAAGATCCTCAGACGGTAGCCTGAAAAGCTGACGGACGTAACTTCAAACATTCCCGAAAAAACCATTACATCTTGCATTTGGAATTCGATCTTTAGATCATTCTTAGCGAGATTTGCATCGGCATTGATCGATCGGTCAGTCATCGCAAAATTCTACAGTGAAGGCGATGACAATTGGTTGAGAGTTTTCGCAACCAGAAACACGTTATGATATAAGATTGCCAGTAGCCAAGGATCAATCGTCCGACACGTGCACACATGAGGATGACCTCCTACGTGGCCTTCCAACAATACGACCTCCTGGACTCCGAGGGCTACGGATCGGCGAGCAGCCCGGAATCGAATCCACGTGGTAATTGGCATCACCAAGAAATCTATCCGCAGCCGCCGCGGTCCAGGGGCAGCAGCTGCGGCAGCGTTAGCTCTGTGGATAGTCATCACCAGCAAGAATATCAGGAAAGTAGTGGCGGTGCCCCCAATGGAAGCCTCCACGTGACCGCCGGCTTCAATTTCGGTGATTTCTACGAAGGCTACTATCAGGAGAGTGGCTGCCGGAACGATCATCAGCCAATGTTAAACGGTGACGTTACTAGGAACGTCACGGATATTCACGCCAAGTTGATCTTCAGGATGAATGAACAGTGTGCGACTTACGATGATGCTGCGTCTAGGATGGCTTTCAATGAGGGTATCATAAATAAACAGGATCCAACAGGGTACATTCAGAAGATGGACCATCTTTCGGCCGGTGCATACGCGAATTCGAGGACCGACTTTGGTCAGAATCAGCCTGTCTTTGCTACGAAGGGCTATCCGAAGAGCGGTGCCTATCATCCGCGGAACGAGAATCACCGTTATACTCAGAGAAATCACCCTTACGTCACCTACACTGTGCCGAGAAACGAATCTGGCTTGTCGAACGGCCAGCCAAGCAAATGCGATCAGTCGAGGTATCATCAAAGGAATGACGGCCTTCACGTAGTTTTGCCGGCGGAATACACTAGCCAGAAATCCAAGGAGGCAGCCGTGCAGAAAATAAAGAGCAGCGCGCCTGGTGTCGAGGTGTTGAGGAAGAGAAGACTGGCGGCGAATGCCAGAGAGAGAAGGAGAATGAACAGCTTAAACGACGCTTTTGATAGACTACGCGATGTCGTACCCAGTTTAGGCAATGACAGGAAACTCAGCAAGTTCGAAACGTTGCAAATGGCGCAGACTTACATCGCCGCGCTCTACGAGCTGCTGCAGCGCAAATGAACACTCGAATCTGGCGATTCGGATCCTCTTCCGAAAAGGAGAACAATGTCTTGTTCAGCACTGTGTCTTCTTGCATGTTGCTGCGATGACCTAGAATCCTCGAAAATCGCGGAACATTGAATAGAAAAGCTTAGAGAAGCAATACGCAAGCCTAACGAGCATAAGCATCCTGTTGAGAAGATTCAAGCGATAATGATGGAAACTTCGAGTTTCGCTGCGAAATCAACTGAAATCAGGATTGATATCTTCGTCTTTGTGGAATTCTGAAGAATGTTCCTGAATCTTCGTATCAACTTCCTCCGTCGAAAGATGCAGATGGAAAGATCGCTGCTCCATTCTTCGACGGGAACGATGAGACGCGTCCTTCCTCCGACAGACTCCGAGACGTCCGCAGATAATGACGAATTGCCGGGGTACCGAGAACGAGACAGCTCGAAATGCTCGCTCGTGGGGAGCATGAATTAACGAGCGAACTGGAAATCGAGACTTCATTAACTTGTAAACGAGTCACTCGACTACGGCGGCATCGACCGTGAACGGTATGTAAGCAGCAGTAAGCAGAAAAATATAATACCGGCGTCGTTATCTCTACCAAGATCTTCTAGCCTTCTCATTACAAACTCGATTTAGTAGATAAAAAATTTGGAAAAGTCGGCATTCTTTCTGCTAATATATTAATAATTATGCAACATATTAATTTAATGTTTTCAATATCAAATAAATTAATTTAAAATGAATTATATTTTGATAACATGATAATTTATTTCATTGTATTATCATTTTTCAAGAATAATTTTTCTATCTTTCAAGTATATATTTTTATAAAATTTACGTTTGTACGTTTGTGCAATTTTACATAAATTTTTTACAAATTAATTTTAAAATTAACCGATTTTAAAATTATAATTCATATATAATATTCATATATAACCTTCACATATAATATTTTCAAGATGTTATGAATAATACAAATGAATTATCTTTTGGCATCATTAATACATCAGCAGCGATAGTTTATGTCAAAACTAATCGACTATGAGGTCGGCAAGTAAAAAGGCTGCTTTATAATCGCGCGCGTCAAACTTAACCGAGCGCGTAAGTTTAGCGCCGCGCGGTAATTCATCGCCGATACTTATCCCGGCATCGCTGCAGGATTCCGGGACGTTTTTCTAATCGATCGTGATAGGATCGGAGCGGAGAGCGGGAAAAAGTACGACCGGTCGAGGATCCTCCCTGAAGGAACAGTCTCCGAGATCGCGATTGATATCTCGCGACACCGAGCGCAGATAGAATACTCTGTGTATTAACTTTATCGATATTTCGAATTATCGATAAATATTGCGTTAAAAAGTTATTGTCTCAAAAGGTTCTCGCGTAATCGCAGCGACGAGAAATGTCGCCGATCCGGTATGGAATATCACTACAAGGCAAGTGGGTAGGTCAGAGCGCATAAAATGTGATCGTTGACTGTAATACCGTGAGGCTTCCCTCATCGCTATCGTCGTGCCAAGCTAAAACGGCGGGGGCGTACTCGCCTCGAGTTTAATTGTAAATAGGCACCATCGTACATTGTCGTCCTCACGAGGCATCGTGTAAATATCTGATTCAAGGCGCGTCTAACTTATTGCGAGGCTGTATAGGTGATTCTGTACATAAGTACATATACGCATGCGTGCAGAGTGCGGGGGTAGATATCTCTCCGCACGCTCGCACGTGCGTGATCGTTCATTGATGCCTTCGAGTCGACGGTAGGTATCAATTGGAGGAGTTCGCCCCAAAAGGGCGCATGAATAATTCTGAGAAATGTGAGGCTTTTAAAAATTAGTATTTTTCAAGAAAAATTTTGGACCGTGTTCAGATTCCCATCCCACCCAAGTGTCATTTTATCCCTGTCGCTCACCGAATGTTAAATAGGAATAACATGATATCTGAAAAGCACTCGGATAAGAATTTGAACAGTGCCCTTTGGAGGAAACAAATGAAAGCGCAATTTGTAAAAATGAAATGGTTCCTAGAGCAAAGCTCACTGAAGATGAAGAATTAAATTCTATAATCAGCGCGCTTCGCATATTTTCCTCTCTTTGCGGGCGAACTCCATATTGATTTTTCACGGGTTTCGGAAAAAAACGCTTAGCATTACGTTCGCCTCGTGTTACCTGAGTATTCACCTGTAACTAATACTCTGCTCAATGGTAATTATTAAAATAGTTGTACGTAATTATAAATTATCTCGGATGAGATTGCGGCTCAACTTGCGATCGCTTTAAATGCAGAGATTACACGTAACAAAGCGTATGTGCTAATTAGAGAAGTGAGAAATGAACAAATTGAAAAACTTGAAGTCAATTTATCGATATTTACGACGTCGATGCTGTTTATATCTATCACCAGATTAACTTCGGTCATCAACAAGATCATTACGGGCTGTAATAAAATATGGCGATAATAACTAATTCTCTACACTTCTCGATGGATCTCGTTACGCGGCTAATTACTAACCGAGCATTAGGTTCTTCTAATTCGAAAGACCGGATATCAATCCGCGGATCACAATCGACTCTCGGCTTCGATCGACCGTCGCGTCGCGTTTTTTTTTTCGCCACGAATGCGAGACGACGCGTGACTGGAATAATCTCATTCGGCCGCGATTCAGCTCGCGACGCACCTCTCGCGCAATTAGGGATATGCAAAAATCGCGGGACAAATGGCGGCGGCCGGCCACCTCCACTTAGCAGTCAATCACAATTAAATACAATTTTGCGCGGGCTGAGGGGCCCGGTAATGGCGCAAAAAGAGAGCAAATTGAAATCTCCTAGCTGACAGAATGATAGATGGTACCGGCCAGACGTGAGAAGACGCGAGAGCGACGGAGAGAGACATAAAAGAGAGACGGGAGAGAGAGAGAGAGAGAGAGAGATGAGATGAGAGAAACGGGACGAGGAGGATGAAGAGAGAAAAGCGGAGAAACAGTCTTTCTTCCATATCCCCCGATGTGAGAAAGCTCTTCCTCTCCGTTCCGCAAAGAGATCTACGTGAAAGAACGAAAACACAGAGAGAAGTAAGTCGGGAGCTGATGATAGCGCCACTACGAAGCCGATTTCTCTCGCTAATATCGCTAATCCTCTCCATCTGTTGAAGATGAGGATCTGATCTTTGCACGGAGCAGCGGTAATTTATATCGATCGGAACGGAGAGAAAGAGATGGGGTGAGATGGAAGCTCATTCTCTCTTCTATAACCGCGGTCATTATGGCAGCGCCGTTTAGAGTCGCAGATTAGTTACGCGCGCCTCGAAATAAAGCGCGATGATTATTCGCGATGATAAGCGGCGGTACGATCATTGCGATATTCTATTCTCACGAAGCATAAATAAGGGTCGAAAGTAAAGAGAAGTGAAGAGAATCGCGAAGGATATATGTACTTGTAATTATTACGCGCAATGTATATCCTTCTAATTTTTTATCAAAAAATACATGGTATTTCGATTGTACAAACAAATAGAAGAAACATTTTTCATCGCAGAAAAAACTTGTCTGTGTCGCGATTTTTAAGATGATACGTATTACTATCGCAACGAAAGAAAAAAATTCAGCAGCAGCGTCGTTGTAATATAATACTTTATAGTTGCCACATTCCGCGTCCCATTATGGCTCCGTGCGCGTTGTAATGGCAGTATTATAAAAGAAGACGATAAGTCGCGCTCATCCACCTGCTCGGTAATCAAATCGCGGGATTAAATTGCCCACGATTTCGCGTCTTCGCGCGTCGAAAGGGAACTACTAAAGGGGGGTAGCGTGTATGTACCTCACTCGAGACATTATCATTCAATTGGCGCCGCTACCGTCGCGGATAAATCACGCGTAATTAGTGGCAAAACAACGAACGCACGCCAATTAATTTCGTTATAAATAACGGGGCCTTTGTCCACCGTGTGAATGTATTTTCCGTGCTGGCTTCCTCAATTAAGACGTTAGAGATTTATTCGATTCGCGCGTCGATCGAGCGATGTTGAGAAAAAAGCGAAAGAGAAAGGGAGATGGTGGGCTAATTATTCACCGATCCATTCATAGCAACAGGATTTCATCTCCACCAGGGTGAAACGAAAAGCGAAAGAGAGAGAAGAACGAAAAAAAGAGAAAAGAAAGTCATCGACGCCAAAGAAGGAAATACTTTAAGCAATATCGAAGTACAAGGATTGGATACGTTAATGGCGAACTAGACTCACATGTGTGGGGCCTCGGCCTTCATATTAGTGTACGCGATACAATAATATACTCGAACGCTAATCAGTCGACGCGCAACGTCTTCATTTACGACCGGTCGCTGCATCAAGTCGCGCACTTCGTCCTTCTATCAGCATGATTTGTCTTCCGTCGCGGCTTGATGTAGCTCCAAGGCCAAGGACGAAGTCCCGCGGTAGAGCTTGGAAGAGAAGAATTAAAGTTGCGACAGAACCGGCTCTTATTAAAGTAATCTATTTAGTACCGCTCTGATACTTTTTAAGAATTTCTTTCGATGGTTTAAACAGCATGCGATCACCTCTCAGTAAGAGGCAAGTCACTAACGATTACAATAAATATATAGTTGAGAGAGAATATAGACAGTTCAGAAGTAGTCTCATCTTTGAAAGTGATTTCTTTTGCATTTAATGTGAGATTTGAGCCACGAGTGATTAATCGTATTTGAAATGATAATTGGATGATAATTGTATAAAAAAAAATAAACTTCGATCGCGATCTACCTGTTGTACAATGATCTCTTTTGTGCCTCCCCTAGGCACGAAGAAAGATAATTTTCCTCTTCACGGCAATCTCGCGCACGAAAGGGGAACTTTTTCGAAGACTGTATTTTGCGTTGTTGGCACTGCCGTCAAGTACCTTTGTAAATAGATTGTTTTTTTTTTTTTTACTTAAATATACGAGTTAGACAATAAGATTTAATTTTAAATGGTCCCTATAAGATTAATGAAATAAATTCCCACCAATAATGTTCCTCGACCAAGACCAAATGTACTTAAGAATGTGCAATGTTAATAAAGAAAAGATTCTTTGGAAAATATATATCTTTCATTCTCCAACAAATTATATTACATTTTATTTTTATTTGGCAAAACATTTCAGCTTTTAATTAATTAAATATAAAATTTGAGATTGTTAGAACCTATATTTATTTATCTTCCTAAAATATTATCCAAATAGCTGAAATAATTTGAATACATTGTATATGCTACGCCATATCTTGTCACGAGAGACGAAATATCTGGTCGGTCCTCGTCGTCCAGCGGCAGAGAAAATTATGCAGATGCCGCGCTGCGTTTCGACTGGATCATCGTGGGCAACACTCGTAAGTATAATATCGAGTCTCGGAAATTATCAAAATCGACCCGATCCTGGTCTACCATAATTTCTATCTAGTCGCAAGACATGGAGCCGATCGACGAGACGCGATCAGCCTGACCAGACATCTCGGCAGGATGCATAGGGAGATGCATATTCCGTCTTGATTTTAGGCATCGCGAAAGAGGCAGAAACCAGGCACTAAACTGTTCCTTGAGGCCATCACCTTTTTCTAGGAAGTCTAGGATATAACTGCCCGTAAATGCGGCTAACGTTTACCGCGATTACGGATGAGAAAACTAGGCATTTCGCAAATATCCACGTCGGAGCCAGCAGTCGTTTTTCAAAATTTAGTCGACGATTAAGCGACGATCGGACAATATGACTTCCGTTGTCATCAGCAAAAATTTTTTTATTCTCAATCTTAATCCACAATTACAGCTACAAAAAACTATACTTAACAATAAATTTTAAAACATCCTATTTAAAGTACAGAATGCAAGTGAACCTCCGCCTTACACGCGATTGATATAGAATAGTTCAAAGTGTTTTATCTACAATTTAAAACTTTACACTATAGGTATCTATTGTACAAATAACAATTCTTACAAAAATTTAATACTGACTAATTTAATGAAAGACAATAAATAATTACTTATTTTAAGTAAAAAAGACTGCATTGAAAAAAATACTGATTCAATAAATATTTGTTTAAATAGTTAGAAATAAATATTTATTAAATGTAACATAAATTTATATTTGATACAAAAACATTATTTTTATTTATCATTTTTTATCGAATAAATATTTATTTACTATAAGTAAATATTTGCTTATTAGTATTTAAACAAATATATCTTAAGATTTAATAAAATTTGTTCAGTGTGTTGTTCAAAGCTTTTTGATATCCCAAATTAATTAATATCTATCTTTTAGTAATAAATTAATCAGTTTTAAATTGGCTAATATTAAACTTTTGTAAGAGAATCGTGTTTAAAAATTTTTCAGATCCAAATGACTTATAATTGAGAATTAAAGACTAATATAATTTTCACACTGCAATATCGAACATCAACGGTATAAGTAAATAAAAGGAGAAAAAGAGTAAAGGATGCAGTTTAACTTTCGATTTCCATTTGCGGATTTCTAATCTAAGCTGTCACGAAGATAATCGATATCTTATGTGGTCGTTGAGAGAATAAATCGATCGCATGGTAGATGTTGCTTGTTTGATAGAATACCGGATAGCGGCTTGCACAAAGCGACCTTCGGGACCAACCGGCCTAACCTGCTACCACACCAGACAAATTGATACCAGGCAACGCACTCACTCTCCCTATCTTTTCCGTTTGCGCAGGGGTACGTATGCCTTATGTGCTTGTAGTAGGTACAGTCGCATAACTTTCAGACCTCGATACGCCGGCAGTGGGAACGGTCATGGCCGCGAAGAAAGAGTGCAACGTTCATTTCCGTTTTATTATGTGAATGTTATGCGCATAAAATTATCAGTGAATTATCTTTCTTTAAGGTCCTTTGCCGATTTCAGGTCATGATCAGCTCGCTATCGCCAAAGATGATTAGAGACTGGAGACATATCTCGAATTTTACTTATTGTTATTTTTTTATTCTATAGCGATTAAAAATTTCAACCAATACATAATGCTGTTACTTGATATCTTACTATATCTTGCTGATTTGAATTATTATTTAACCCAAAACTTATTTATTTTTTCGCTAATATTTTATTTAAAATAATAGAAGTTTCTATAATATTTGATATATCTTCGTCTGTTAATATAAGATTTTTTTGATAAGTTTTTTTAGACTTTTAATCATATTTTAATCATACTGATCCAAACAATAAATGAAATAAACAAACTAGCAGGATTAATTTCTTATTTATTTTTGATAATAAAATTTTAGATTTGTTAAACATAAATTATTAAACATGAAGCAAATAAACACTTTTACTGCTAATATTTATGCATCTTGAAATGGTTAGAAAGTGATCAATTGACATATCTCGTACGATGTAAGAAGGAAATTATTTCGGCGCGATTATTTATAACGCAGACTCGCGGGTTGACGGCGTGTCACGACAAATAATTTACGCGGGTATATACGCGGAGAGACGAGTGCCGGCAAATTACCGATACTTACGATGCGACTTCCTCGTATATATAGTATCGGGGAAACGGTCCTATAGTCTTGGCAAGCAGACACGCACACGTCAGGTCCGATTCTTGTTCTGACGTAACTGGCACGAGACGGCCCAAGTACCGATAACAGAGTATCGAAACTGTAAGATTACATAATGCCGTTTATTCGTGTCACATTTTATTTAAATTAATAACATGACGTGTTTTATCGACTCGCTTTATCAACTAATTATAAATAATGAAAAAGCCTTACGTGCTAATATCCAACTTGAATCAATAAGGCTTTTTCATTATTTAATTATAATTAATTGATAACAATGATTGCATTGTTTAGCATTTTAAATACTATTGCGGTATAAATTTATATACATATCCACACACACACACACACACACACACACACACACAGCAAACTGCGTGCCGATAATTTTTTATCTTAAAACGTAGTCTTAAATTGAAACTGGAATAGTAATAACATAAATTAATAACCTTATTTTGTTTTAACGATATCGTTATATTCATTAGAATAGGACCCAAATTGGCAAGTAATTTAATAATGTTGATACTAATAAATATTTTAAAAAGCTATAAATAATTTATTGTGAAAAATATCATTTTTTTTCAACTTTTCAAACAATATTTAAATTTAAGTTGCAAATAAATGTCTTTATAAATATCCCGTTTGTAACGCATGAGAGTTGTCATACAAAGAGAGAAACATAAGATAAATAATCATTTAAAATAAATATACGACATAAGTTGAAGTAAATAAAACGGAAATTGTCGGGTCGCTACCGAGACATAAAATAAATTACACGCAAATGCTACAGGTATAATTTTCGCGCATTTGTGCAAAGCTCATTGAACGTTGGATCGCGCGAAAATTCCGAACCGTCATGATTGTCGCTTCGCCACCAGGCACAATCGTTATAATTGCAATAATAATAGTAATTACAATAATGATGGTTTAAGCGAGCGCATTAGCTTTATTACTGTAGCGTAAGAGCGCAACCGGTTGTATACTTGTAAATCGACGTCTCATCTAACTCACTTTATGATCGAAATCGTAAGCAGAGCTTTAATATCTGAAGAATTCTAAGATTATTAACACAATACAGCATTATACACATAGAGTCATAATTAACAATATTTAAAAATGTCTTGATAAAATTGATTTATTATTAAACATTAAGATATATTCATTTTGAACGAAAATATATTATATAAGGATTATTATTTCTCTTAATTGAAATTTTGTTTTAAACATCTAATATAATAGTGTTAATTTATTCTATATAGAAAGAATAATTTTGCTGAAATATTTAAAGATTTAGCTAGATACAGATCTGAAGATAATTTTGTTTTAGACCAAAATAGTTATGTAAGACAACTAATTGCCAAAATGTTAAAACTTTTTATAGAATTGTCAGTTATGCTTAATTATTTTGTAATATACAATTATTTTCATAATCAAACAAAATTTTTTTCAGCTCTGTGTCTAATTAAATTTTTAGATTATACTTCAGCAAATCTTACCGTACAGGGGAAACTAGGAACAAACGCAACTAATTTGTCTTTGATTTTATAACTTCTAAGTTATGTGACATTTTTAAA
>Ga0157363_1002995_pt1 | contig 15082 bp, 13 predicted proteins | sample AttsexASBM1_FD_111477 | JGI IMG/M metagenome (GOLD analysis project Ga0157363, IMG submission 111477) | Fungus gardens microbial communities from leaf cutter ant in Ribeirão Preto, State of São Paulo, Brazil - Atta sexdens ASBM1 | ecosystem: Host-associated > Fungi > Mycelium > Unclassified ...
CTAGATCAATCTCGCCATCCGTCAGCATCCGCTCAACCGTGTAAGTAGGCCTGAGGAGTAATTTCAGCTCCACCCCAGGATAAGCCGCGATAAAGGATGGAACGCGCCGGGCCAGATACCCCTGAAGCGCCACGTCAAGCGCTGCTACAACCAGCACACCTTTTGGCGAAGCGTCAGAGAAGAAATCCGTCAGCCCCTGCGCACTGATCACCAGCGGAGACGCCTTCTGGTAGAACAGTCTCCCCTCAGGCGTGAGGCTGAGGCGCCCCTTGTCACGCAAAAACAATTCCTGCCCCAAAAGCTGTTCAAGCTCCCGAAGGCGCGTTGTCACGTTGGAGGCCACGCAGTTAAGTCTGCGGGAAGCTGCAACCACAGACCCTTCCTCGACAACCGCGCAAAACATCTGAAGCTGGGCCAGGCGGAGGGGATTCATGCCGAACATCTCCTGAGGCAGCAAAACTTATCCCCAGAATCATGGAACATCTCCGGGGAAGGCCCTGTGGATGCTTCTCGAATAACTGGGGATCTATCGTTGCAGGGCAGCTTTCCTGCGGATTCGCACAATGAGCGTATCGAGAGCGGAAAGAAACCGGCTGCGATCGGACTTTCCGAACGCCGCGTTGTACGTCGTAACAGCCCCTGTCTCGCGCAGACCCTGCATCAGATCACGCATGGCAGACACCATTCCGGCAGAACGTTCGTCAATTTCCTCTCCATTAGGGCGCAATACACTCGCCCCTTTGTCGAGGGCTCGCACGGCCAGAGGAATATCGCTCGTAATAACAATATCCGCAGGCCCAGCCTGCTCCGCGATCCAGTCATCAGCAACATCAGGGCCATCCGGCACGATGATACGTTCGATCAACGGAGACTGAGGAATATTCATGAAGCGGTTGGCAACAACGAGTGTTTTCAACCCGTAGCGACCAGCAACACGATAGGCTTCATCCTTGACAGGGCATGCATCCCCATCAATGAGCAGCCGGATTGCGGCAGACATTTTATTTTCTATCCCGAAGGCGGGAGAGCAGCTTTTCAAGAATAAGTGGCGGCGGCGCTTCACCAGAAACCCGGATGACAGGCTCATCGTCCCCCGGCTCCTCAAGTGTCGCAAGCTGGCTAGGCAACAGGCTTGGAGGCATGAAATGGCCCGAACGCTGATTCATGCGCTCAGTCAGCACATCAGGGGATATCTGAAGATGTACAAACTCGACCGGGAGCCCCTTGGAAAGCGTATCACGATAAATACGCTTGAGCGCAGAACACGTCAGAACCGCGCCCTTCCCCAGTTTGACCTGCTCACGGAGCCAGTCCCGGCACAGCTCCAGCCAAGGTGCCCGATCTTCATCGGTCAAAGGCTTGCCCGCACTCATTTTATCAACGTTGCTCTGCGGATGAAGGGCATCCCCTTCCTGGAAATTCCAGCCCAGACGCGTCGCTACACCTGTAGCGACCGTTGTTTTCCCGGTTCCTGAAACACCCATGACCACAAGATAATGCGGCTTGACGCCGATATCCGCTGTATCTTCTGTCACCGCCTGCGCGGGATTTAAGGTTCCCATCTCTCGATCTCCTGTTCGGTCGCAACCAGAACTTCGGTCGCCATGTTGAGAAATATGCCGTGCGCTACAACACCAGCCGTACCGTCGATTTTCGCAGAAAGCGCGGCGGGATCCATGATTGGGCCAAAATGGCAGTCCAGAATCATGTTTCCACTATCGCTGACAAATAGTGAACCATCGCGGTCCGTGCGAGGCTTCACACCTCGCGCCCCATAAGAGGCCAGACGATCCGCCGTGCATTCCCAACCAAACGACAACACCTCTACAGGCACCGGCGCTCGCTCACCCAGATGATCCACGGGCTTGCTGGCATCAACAATCACCACAAAGCGCTTCGCAGCCTGCGCCACGATTTTCTCGCGCGTCAACGCACCTCCCAGCCCTTTGATGAGGTTGAGTGTTCCGCGTTCGACTTCGTCTGCACCATCAATGGCAATATCAAGACGCCTGTGCGTGGCGAAATCCGTCAAGGGAATACCCGCTTTCTGGGCCTTCTCCGCACTGTCTTCGGAAGTCGGGATGCCCATGATTTCCAGTCCCTCGGTGATACGCTCACCCAGACGTTCAATCATATATTTTGCGGTGCTGCCCGTCCCGAGCCCGACAACCATGCCAGACTGGACCATATCCGCTGCACGACGCGCCGCCGCTTTCTTGAAAGCTTCCATGCTCATGCGACATCTCCGGTCGCGGCACGATCGGCAAGAATAATGATGCGACCTTCACTCGTCACACTTCCAGATGGGATCGAAGGATCCCCTTCCCGCAGACGACGCAGCATCTCAACCTTGCTCGCACCCGTCACCAGAAAGACCACAAGCGCGCTTGAATGGATCGCAGGATATGTCAGCGTGACGCGCTCATGAGGTGCAGTTTTCGGGGCGGCCGTGGAAACCCACGCATCCTTTTCCGAAAGCACTGGCTCACCCGGAAAAAGCGATGCGGTATGGCCATCTGTACCAAGACCCAGCATCACCAGATCAAAGAGCGGGCGGCCCGGCTCCAAAATGGTCGCACCATATGCCTGCTGAAGCGTACGCTGGTAACTGATGGCATCTTCAGCGACCGTCGCAGACGTCGGCATCGGATGGACATTCGCCGCCGGGATCGGCACCTGCGAAATCAACACAGCGTTGCTGACGGCATGATTGCTATCGGCATGGGTTTCAGGAACGTGGCGTTCGTCCCCGTAGAAAATCTCAATCCGGTCCCATGGCAGGAGCTTGGCAACTGATGGCTTGGCGAGAATTTCAAAAAGTCTTTTGGGCGTCGAGCCCCCCGACAACGCGACACGGAAAGGGCCGTCGGTCTTGGCCTCAACTCCCCTGATGAGGAGATCCGCCATCCGCAGTGCCACAGCCTCTGAATCAGGCAGTGTTTCCACAACGGCATGTCTCATATCGGTCGTCATTTCTTGGGAGCCCTCGGCAGAATGAAGCGGGATACGGCAGAAGCCCAACCGTTCCGCTCGTTGGTGTCAGTCACGAACTGTGCGTTGGCCTTGATGTCATCAGTTGCCTGACCCATCGCAATGCTCAGCCCCGAAACTGCAAACATGGAAAGATCGTTTGGCGCATCCCCAATGCACGCCGTCTCTTCAGGACGCACACCATAAAGATCAGACAGCGCCCTCAGTGCTTCGCCTTTGTTCGCAAGCACCGGCGTTATATCAAGCATGCTGTCGTTTGAACGACGCACACTCGCCTCCCCCTTGAGCATGACACCGATTTCGGTTTCCATACGCTCAACAAGGTCATAGTCCGTGCTGATCCCCATGACCTTTCCGACACCTTCGAAATGATCGTAAAGATTGTCTACCTGACGTGGGACAAGACCCGTATGCCTGCGCTCATGCTCGACAAAAGGAGTGGCCGCGTCTTTAACAAGCCATTCCTCGCCGGTCAGGAGCCATGTTTCGACCTTGTGCACATGCAGCATGTCACACATGATTTTCACTGCATCGCGGGGAAGAACACGGTTGACGCTGAACGTGCCATCAGGTGCAAAAATAATGCCGCCATTAAAACCGGCATTCTGGCTGGCAAGCCCGAGCTTGCGAACATAGGGAAGCATGCTGGCTGGCGGACGCGCACTCGCAAGACAAAGCGTGATGCCTGCTTCCTGCAGGGCCTTCACAGCCTGAAGCGTTGACGGAGCAAGTTCCTTGTGCGGCGTCAGGATGGTGCCATCCATATCGGAAACGACAAGGCGCACAGTATCGGTCACAGCAGGAAGGCCAGCGTGTATGGCGTCGAGATCAACAGACATAATTGTCCTTGTCGGTCAGCTCCGGGAGGGGGCACAACCATACTGGTCATGCCCCCGAATACCACTCTCAGGCTGTCTTTTATTTTTTCTCGACGTGACCGCCGAAGCCCAGACGCTGCGCCGAAAGGATTTTCTCGGCGAAATTATTGCCCGAACGTGAACGGAAGCGCGTAAACAGCGCAGCCGTCATAACCGGAGCAGGCACATCTTCCTCAATCGCGGCCTCGATCGTCCAGCGACCTTCACCGGAATCAGACACCTCACCCGAGAATTCCGAGAGTTCCCCGGACTTCGCAAGTGCCTCTGCTGTCAGATCCAGTAGCCAGGACGACACAACACTGCCGCGACGCCAGACTTCGGCGATATCGGCCATGTTGAGATCAAAGCGCTCTTTCTCGGCCAGAACAGGCGAGTTCTTGCTCTTCATGATGTCAAAGCCTTCAGCGAAGGCCTGCATCATGCCGTACTCAATCCCGTTATGGATCATTTTTACAAAATGACCCGAGCCTGCCGGACCACAATGCAGATAACCCTGCTCCGCCCGCGGATCGAGGTTTGATCCGTCACGGTTGGGAGTACGCACAACGTCACCGGCTCCAGGTGCCAAGGCAGCAAGGATCGGATCAATATGATCCGTTGCATCCTTGGTCCCGCCGTACATCATGCAGTAACCGCGATCGAGGCCCCACACTCCGCCTGAAGTACCGACATCCACATAGGAAATGCCGTGCTCACGCAATTCTTCCGCACGACGCATATCGTCCTTGTAGTAGCTGTTGCCACCATCAATAACGATATCACCTTCGCTCAGGAGCGTTTTAAGCTCCTGAATACAAGCCTCGGTAATCGCGCCTGCCGGAAGCATAACCCAGACAATGCGGCGGCCACCCTCGAGGGCCGTTGCCATTTCAGCAACGCTCCCAACAGCCTGCGCCCGGTTTTCCTCACAACGACCTGCGATTTTGACCGTCACATCAGCCGAACGGTCATGCACTACGACGTCATGACCATGACGGGTAAGACGAATGGCGATGTTGCCGCCCATTCGTCCCAGTCCCACGATACCGATACGCATGCCTTACTCTCCCTTTAGAGCTGCAAGGATTGCATCGGATAGCGTCTTCAGACCGTCCTGAAGCGAACCCGTGATATGCACCCGCAGCGCACGGCGACCACGCGCCGCAAGCACTTCAAAATCACCCCGAGCCTGCGCTGCCTTCACGACACCGAAGCTGTATGCTGCACCAGGAACCGGCACATCTGCCGCATCCTGAGCCGTCACCTGCAGGAACACACCGCTATCGGGTCCGCCCTTGTAGGCCTGGCCTGTCGAATGCAGGAACCGGGGTCCGAACTGGGCTGCCGTAGCAACGTGCAACGCATCACGCAACGCGAGACGAACAGACTGCGCCCATTCCCGGGTCTGCGGATCACGCTCGATATAGGCAAGCAGACCAACATAATCGCCCGGGCCAACACGATCAAAATGCGCCTTCAGGATGGAGACCGCGTCCCCCTTGCCCAAGGCCGCCGTATTTTTCGCATCAGCATAGAAAGACAGCGCACCGTCTGTCGCAAACGGAGCTTCCGGCGGCAACGTGCCACTTTCAGCGTACGCGTCCGTCAGCTTGCGTGTTTCGACTTTGCTGAATTCGACATCCGGCTGATCAAACGGATCGATTTCCAGAACCGACCCGACAACTGCTGTTGCAAATTCAAACAGGAAGAACGCCTGCCCGATCTGAATAGCCTCAGGAAGCGTTACTGTTACAACCGGAGCCCCAGCTGCACGCAGGGCAGCAAGTCTGGAATCAGCAGCATCACTGCCAAGACGCAGATCAACGAAAACACGGTCTTTGCCGTAAACTTCCGGCGTGCCAAGCGTCTCTTCGTCAATGGGGATCAACCCCTTGCCGATCTTGCCGGTGCTCTCAGCAATCAGCTGCTCAAGCCATGCACCAAGAGATGCAATACCCTTGGAAGCAACGATTGTTACCTTGTCACGCCCAAAGGTCTTTCCAGCAACGCCCAGGATCAGGCCGAGCTGCGTGCCCGGATTGACCGCTGCTGGAGCACCACCGTCGCATGATTCAACCATGAGCAGCGTGCTCTGGAGAAACGCACGAACGTCGATGCCACTTGCAGCAGCTGGAACCAGCCCGAAATTCGAGAGAACCGAGTAGCGGCCACCAATCTTCGGATTACCGTAGAAGATGCGCCAGAAACCCTTGCCCTCTGCAACCTTCTGCATGTTCGAGCCAGGATCGGTAATGGCGACAAAATTCTCGCCAGGTGCCTTTCCAAGAGCTTTCTCGGCTACAGCCCAGAAATGCGCGAACATGATGTTCGGCTCAAGCGTACCACCGGATTTGCTCGCAACGATGAACAGTGTTTTTGCCGGATCAATCGCTTTCTCAAGCGTCTTGACCTGCTGCGGGTCGGTGCTGTCGAGAACATGAAGCGTCGGCCAGCCTGCAGCCTTCCCAAATGTTTCTGCCAGAACCTCAGGCCCGAGGCTCGAACCACCCATGCCAAGTAGCAGGATGTCCGAGTACCCACGAGACCGCGCTTCACGGGCGAAAACTTCAAGCTCGTCAATATGAGCCAGCCGATCCTGTACGATCGTCAGCCATGCAAGCCAGTCAGCTTCGGGACCATTCGTCCACACGGAAGCATCGCGCGCCCAGATGCGGCGAACCTTTCCGCTGCGGCTCCACTCCTTCGTCGCACCTGCGACAGCGTCCTTAAGATCGGACGGAAGGTCAGCGGAGACGCTCAGTAAACGCTTTCCCAGGACAGCTTCCCGCTTGGCCTCCACTGCACCAAGAAGTGTGTCGAAGGATTCCGAGAATGCCTCACAGCCATCCTTGACGAGCTTTGCCGTCACGCCATCCAGATCAAGACCGAGGCGCTTGGCCTCTGCCATCACATGAACCGCATCCTCAACGTTTTCTTCAAGGCTCGCACGAAGCGTTCCGTGATCACGGAACGCGTCGAACGTTGCTGGCGGAATGGTGTTGACCGTCTCCGGACCAATCAGTTCCTCGACATAAAGGACATCGGAATAAGCCTTGTCCTTGGTGCCTGTGCTGGCCCACAGCAGACGCTGCGGGTTTGCACCCTTGGCGGCAAGAGCCTGCCAGCGCGCACTCTTTTTGACCTCAAGGTAATGCTGGTAGGCAACCTTCGCATTCGCGATGGCGACCTTGCCACGGAGAGCCTTGAGAGCAGCGCTGTCAGCATGATTTTCGGAAAGACGACGATCAATTTCGCCATCAATCTTGCCATCGATACGACTGACGAAGAACGATGCAACGCTGGAGATGCGAGAGATGTCCTCACCCTTGGACGCACGGTCTTCCAGGCCGGAAATATATGCTTCCAGAACGCCCTTGTACGCGTCGAGAGAGAACAGAAGCGTCACGTTGACGCTGATGCCATCCGCGATTGCTTCGCGAACCGCACCCGTGCCCTCGGGCGTCCCCGGGATCTTGATCATGAGGTTCTGGCGCTCGACTGCTTTCCACAGACGGCGGGCCTCAGCAATCGTACCCTTCGCATCGAATGCGAGGTACGGCGAAACCTCAAGGCTCACATAACCGTCCAGTCCCTTCGTTTCATCGAAGACCGGACGCATAACACCGCAGGCTGCACGGATGTCATCAATTGCGAGCTGCTCGTAGAGCGCGCCTGCTGAAAGCGGCTCACGATCGAGAAGAGTCCGGATCGCGGGATCATATTCCGTCCCGTGACCGATCGCCTTCTCGAAAATGGCCGGGTTGGAAGTGACGCCCCGTAGGCCGTCCTCCTCCACCAGCTTCTTGAGGCTGCCGTTTTCCGTGAAGCTGCGCTGGATGAAATCCAGCCAGGGTGATTGACCGAATTTTTCGAGGCCGCGCAGAGCGCTGCCAACCTCGTCAAGCCCGGTTTTAGAGATCGTGTCTGCCACGTTTACTCTCCTTACTTGCCGCGTGAAGCCTGCTGCTTCGCCGCGCCATAAACTGCTTCAGGCGTAAAGCCGAACTTCGTGAGCAGTGCTGCCAGCGGTGCCGATGCGCCAAAAGAATTCATGGCGATAATCGAGCCACCAAGACCAACGTAACGGTCCCACCCGAATGCTGCTGCCTGTTCCACAGCGACACGTCCAATCACGTCCGGCGGAAGCACGGAATCGCGATAAGCCTGATCCTGCTCTTCAAAGAGGTCGAAGCTTGGGAAAGAGACCACGCGCGCCTTGATTCCCTCTGCTGTGAGCTTCTCATAAGCATCTACAACCAGAGACACTTCAGAGCCCGAAGCCATCAGGATCACATCTGGCTTACCTTCACAGCTGGCCAGAACATAAGCCCCACGAGCCAGCCCGGAGACCGGTGCATACTTCGTACGATCGATCGTGGGCAGATTCTGGCGGCTGAGCACCAGCACCGCAGGCTTGTGCGTCAGTGGCACGAGAACGCGCCATGCTTCGGCCACTTCGTTCGCATCGGACGGACGGATCGTCATGATACCCGGCGTGGCGCGAAGCTGCGCAAGCTGCTCAATCGGCTGATGGGTCGGGCCATCTTCGCCAACACCGATGGAGTCATGGGTGAAGACGTAGAGTACCGGGAGCTCCATAATGGCCGACAGACGGATCGGGGCCTTCATGTAATCCGAGAAGATCAGGAAGCCGGAACCGTAAGCGCGCAGGCCTGCCAGCGCGATACCGTTACAGATGGAACCCATCGCGTGCTCGCGCACACCGAAATGGATGTTGCGGCCTCCGTAGGTGCCACCCCAGCGCTCTGGCTGGAAAGACCCGCCACCTTTGATGTCCGTCTTCGTGGACGGCGTCAGATCAGCAGAACCACCGATCATCCATGGCAGGTTCTTGGCAACGGCGTTGAGCACCTGTCCGGAGCTCTGGCGGGACGCAATGCCCTTGGCGTCTGCTGGGAATACCGGAATGTCCTTATCCCAGTCCGCAGGCAGGCGGTTCTCAAAGATACAGTCCAGCTCGGCTGCCAGCTCAGGATGAGCATCACGGTATGCAGAGAACAACTCGCGCCACTGCGCGCTGGCTGCTGCACCACGCTTGCCGATACCTTCAGCAAAATGCTCCGATACCCCTTCAGGTACGAAGAATGCAGGGGCATCTGCAGGCCAACCATAAGCGGCCTTTGCACCCTTGATTTCTTCCCCACCGAGAGGCTCGCCATGCGCTGACGCCGTACCAGCCTTCTTTGGCGCGCCATAGCCGATGACGGTCTTGAGCACGATCAAGCTCGGACGATCGGTAACAGCCTTGGCTGCACGGAGCGCACCGAGAATGGCTTCGACATCATTACCATCGGTCAGTGTCTGAACGTGCCAGCCATACGCCTCAAAGCGCTTGCCAACATTTTCCGTCAGAGCAAGGTCCGTGGAACCTTCGATGGAAATCTGGTTCGAGTCATAGACCCAGGTCAGATTGCCAAGTCCAAGATGGCCAGCCGTGGAAGCTGCTTCAGAAGCAACGCCTTCCATCATGTCACCGTCACCACAGAACACCGTCACATGGTAGTCGAACAGCTGGAAGCCAGGGCGGTTATAGCGCGCGGCCAGCCATTTCTCGGCCATCGCCATACCGACGGAGTTACCGCAACCCTGCCCCAGCGGACCGGTGGTGGTCTCGACGCCCGCCGTGAAGCGATATTCCGGATGACCCGGTGTCCGCGAGTCCAGCTGGCGGAACTGCGTCAGATCCTCGACGGTCAGCGCGGGACGATCCACAACCTTGCCGTCTTGAATATCACGGATACCGGTAAGGAAGATTGTCGAATACAGCAGCATGGAAGCATGGCCGACTGACAGCACGAAGCGATCACGTGCAGGCCAGAGGGGATCGGCAGGATCGTAATTCAGATCGTGCTGCCAAAGGGCGTACATGGCCGGGGCCAGTGCCATGGCCGTTCCGGGATGCCCGGAATTTGCACGCTCGACGGCGTCCATGGACAGAGTGCGGATGGTATTAATACCGAGCTCGGGAAGCTTACTCATCGGAAAAGTGTCTCCGGCTTGTGACGATCGAGGTAAGACGCGAAAATGACCTCGAAGTTCTCTGCCACGGCATGACCCGAAGTCGCGCCGAACGCAATGCCTGACAGGATAAACCATATGAATGAACACGATCTTTTGCTCGAAAGCGCAGACGCGCACTTCAACGGAGAACGGTTTTTCAACCCGCCCTGCTACAGGCCAGACGAGCATTTATCCCCGAAAACTGCGCCTGAACGCGCCCGCAACATCTTTCGCTGGCAGATGGGTCTTCGTCCGCGCTGGCCAGACGCCCTTCCCCCGACCGCGATGTACCCACTCCCCTCCCCGAAGCCTGGAGAGTGCGTGGCAACGTTCATTAATCACGCAACCGTGCTCTTGCAGTTCGGCCGAAAGGACCGTCAGCCACTAAGGGTCATTACTGATCCGATATTTTCCGAACGTTGCTCGCCCTTCCGCAACATGGGACCAAAGCGCGTTCGCGAACCCGGGCTGCCCCTGAACGATCTGCCCCCGATCGACATTATCCTGGTGTCACATTGCCACTATGATCACCTGGACTTACCGACGCTCAGGCACCTCGCAGGCAGGGATGATCCACTATGCATCTCCTTCCTAGGAAACAGGCGCCACCTCGAAAAAGCAGGTCTGCCACGCATCGTTGAGCTGGACTGGTGGGAAAGCCTGAATGTTGACGGGGCCTGCATCACTGCAACACCGGCGCTCCACGGTAGCGCACGCACACCTTTCGACAGCAACCGCGCGCTCTGGGGCAGCTTCATGATCGAAGCCGATGACCATCGCGTGTTTTTCGCCGGCGATACGGCTTGGGGAAAGCACTTCGATGTCATCCGCCAGCGTTGTGGCGTGCCGGATCTCGCCCTGATCCCGATCGGCGCCTATGCCCCTCGAGACCTGATGCGCCGTGTGCATATGTGCCCGGAAGAGGCGGTAAAAACTTTCGAGGCTCTGGGTACGAACAACGCGATTGGCATACATTTCAACACGTTCCAGTTAACCGATGAGGGCATTCTTGAACCCGCTGGAAGACTGAAGATTGCGATGCATCATCATGCCGGCCGTTTTGAAGTGCTGGACAATGGCGAAAGCCGGACGCTTCCTCCCCCGCGCACAAGCCGCTAGTCTGGCCAGACTGATTGTCCCTGCGTGGAAGCCGTCATGAGCACACCGAACATCAATTTCACTCCCGAACAGATCACAGCCCTGTTCATCGATGCCGCCCGAGAAGGCGACACGGACCTCCTGACACAGTTCCTCGACGCGGGCATGACGCCCGATGCTGCAGACAGCCGCGGCTACACTGCCCTGATCGTGGCAACCTATAACGGTCATATCGAAGCCGCCCGCCTGCTGCTCGATCGCGGGGCGAATCCAGAAGCCACGGATCTGAAAGGCGCAACCGCGCTGTCAGGCGTGGCTTTCAAGGGCTTGCAGGACATTGCAGCGCTCCTCATCGAAAAGGGTGCGAACGTCGATCATGCCAATCATGCAGGCCGTACGCCGCTGATGTTTGCCATCATGTTCGGCCGCGAAGACATGGCCCGCCAGCTTCTGGCCTCAGGCGCCAATCCGGATCTCGAAGACGCGGACGGCACAACATCGCGTGATCTGGCCCAGCGTCAGCTCCTCACGGGACTTTTCGCGGAAAGCAAAGAGGCATGAGCCGTTTCTGGAACAGCAGCGTCCACGACCTTCACCCCTACATCCCGGGAGAGCAGCCCCGACTCGCAGACCTTCTGAAGCTCAACACCAACGAGTCTCCCTACGGCCCCAGCCCAAAAGTACTGGAAGCCATAAAGAATTCGGCAGAAGACAGCCTACGCCTGTATCCCGATCCTACGGCACAAGCCCTTCGCGAGACCATCGCCACCCGTTTCGGAACCAGTCCGGAGCGCGTGTTCGTCGGAAATGGTTCCGACGAAGTGCTGGCACATACCTTTCGCGCATTGTTCCACAATGACGCCCCACTTCTCTTCTCGGACGTCACATACGGCTTTTATCCCGTTTATTGCGGCTTGTTCGATCAACCATACCGACACATCCCTCTAAACGATAAATTCGAGATCGACATTGATGCCTATGAAGGCCCCTGTGGCGGCATTGCGATTGCAAACCCTAATGCCAATACCGGCATCGCCCTCTCGCTGGACGCCATCGAAAGCGTTCTGAAACGGCACCCTGATCGGACCGTCGTCATTGATGAAGCCTATGTTGACTTCGGCGCAGACTCCGCCATCGACCTGACGCATCGCTATGATAACCTCCTCGTTGTCCAGACTCTCTCCAAATCCTATGCACTTGCAGGCCTGCGCGTGGGTTTTGCCATCGGCTCACCAGAGTTGATCGAAGGCCTGATCCGCGTGAAGGACAGCTTCAACTCCTACCCGCTCTCCCGCCCGGCGCAGCAGGGAGCTATTGCCGCCATCGAAGATAGGGAGTGGCTGGAAGCCATCACGCGCCGCGTCATGCAAAGTCGTGACAGGCTTGTGCCGGAACTGGAAAATCTCGGCTTCCAAGTCCTGCCATCCTGTGCCAACTTCGTTCTCGTGCGTCACCCAACGCACCCGGCCGGATCCCTTGCCGCAGCATTGCGCGAGCGTTCGATTCTGGTCCGGCATCTTTCTACCCCGCGCATCCAAAACTGGCTGCGCATCACGATCGGCACTGACGAAGCCTGTAACCGACTGATCAAGACGCTACAGACCATCCTCTCAAGCTGATCCGGAATCATTTGAACCCTGGCGGTTAGCCGCCATCATACTCATGATGATCAAGGGCCACACGGGCGCAGTCTCTGCGTCCGTCCCGCATCCGTGCGGGAGGCCCATTCGTTGTCATGAAGCTTCATGTTGAAAGACTGAAACAGAGTCATGCGCGCATTTCACGGACAACTCTCGGACAACCAGCCGATCCGCCGCAATCAGGCGGAAAAAGAAAAGCAGCTTCGCGACCTCAAGGAGACCCTCTCCACAATGAAGTCGCACACATCCCCTGCACTGAAGGAGAGCATCCAGCGCCGCATCCGCGAACTGGAGACAGAACTCCGCGCCAGCGCCCGCGACAAGGCAGCACGCATCGAAGACAAGGCGCGTCAGCCATCAAAATCCGAGCGCCCGAACAATCCCCGCCGGACGCCACCACGCCGCTCCATCTGAACGGAGCCGGAACCGGGCATCATGCATGACGCCCGGCTTCCTCCCATTTCTGCCCCATGACATTCAGACGCACCGGATGCATCCCGTCTGTTTCGCGCATCACATAAAATGTGGAATATTTCCCGCTAGGCCGCCCATCCAGCGCCTTCAGTGCTGCAAATACAGTCCTGTCTGCCGTCATCTGCGTCGGATCATCCTCAAGTGGCCGGTTCCAGAGATCCAGCACCTGAGGCACGCGGCAACGGTCAATCATCAGACAGTTTGGATCCACGAATCCCCCAAACCGCTCTGAAAAAATTCCCTCCCCCGGACCCGCAGACTCCCAGATATCGGGGCAGATGGGCTTGAGCGTCCGAGGATGCATGAACCAGCGCCCTGACCACGCCCAGTCATGCCCTTCAATCGCGCCCAGCAACCCCGAGAGATGCTCAGGCGCCCACCAATTATCATCATCCAGATAGGCAATACGCGATGCATTGGAGAGCTGGCTCAATACAGACCGCAACACGCCGCCATCCTTCGCTTTACCAAAGCCCCCATGACGCTGGGATGTTGAATATCCCGGCCACAATACATGCACACACCAGCCAGAAGGCCGCGTCTGCAACGCAGCCTTCAGAAGCTGCTCTGCCTGCTCGGGAGGAGGCTGATCCAACCCGATCATCACCTGCACACGGAGATCGCCAATCTGCGCGAACACAGAACGCAAGGCATGGAAAATGGATGGTCTCAACAGGGTGGGCATGACCACCGCCACATCAAACGGCCGCTGACCAGGCATGCCATCGTCGCCAAAAATATGAAGTCCAGGCTGCATAGGCGAAATCTAGTTTCACATCAGCACTCTGTCACTGCCACAGCACCATCGCATCCGCCATAACACCCGCGCCTTGCGCTTCTGCGCGGCAACCCCCACGATTAGAGGGAATTTATCACTGAGAAAGAGTCCGACATGCCCTCTTCCCCTACGTTGTCGCATGAACAGCTTCTCGATCGGCTCGGTGAAGTCGCTGTCCGGATTGGCCTGAATGTAGCCCATGGCCAGCAGGTTCTCATCACAGCACCACTGGACGCAGTGGCACTCGTGCGCCGCATTACAGAACACGCCTACAAAGCTGGCGCATCGCTGGTCACAACATTCTATTCAGACGACGAAACAACGCTCGCGCGCTTTCAGCACGCTCCGAACGATGCCTTCGACACTGCGCCCGTATGGATGGCCGACGGTGTCGCCCGCGCCTTCCGTGAGGGCGCGGCCCGCATGGCGATCACAGGCTCAAACCCGACCCTGCTGCGCGATCAGAGCCCAGAGCGCATTTCACGCGCCAACCGCGCCAGTTCCAAGGCCAACCGCCCCGCCATGGAACTCATCACGCAATTTGCCGTGAACTGGAATATTGTGGCCTGCGCAACACCGGCATGGGCCGCACAGGTTTTCCCGGATCTGGCACCCGATGAGGCGCTCAAAGCGCTCTGGAACGGTATTTTCAAGGCATCACGCGTTGATGTCGCCGATCCTGTCGCAGACTGGACAGCCCATAACGCGGCCCTGCACGCCCGCGCCAAACTCATGAATGACAGCCGGTTTGATGCTCTGCATTTTGCAGGCCCTGGCACCGATCTGACAGTGGGTCTGGCAGATGGTCATGCATGGGCGGGCGGTTCGGAAAAGGCTGGTAACGGCATTATCTGTAATCCCAACATCCCGACGGAAGAAATCTTCACAACCCCTCATCGCCTTCGCGTTGAAGGCACGGTTTGCAGCACGAAACCGCTGTTCCATCAGGGTTCCCTGATTGATGACATCGCAGTTCGCTTCGAAGGTGGGCGGATCGTCGAAGCACATGCAAGCAAGGGACAGGATGTCCTCGGGCGCATTCTGGATACCGATGAAGGTGCACGACGCATCGGCGAGGTCGCCCTTGTCCCACACGGGTCACCGATTTCCAGCAGCGGAATTCTGTATCGCAACACGCTCTTTGACGAGAATGCCTCCAGCCATATCGCCCTTGGACAGGCCTACACAAAATGCCTTTTCGACATTGAAGGCCAGTCTCCGGA
>Ga0157363_1002997_pt1 | contig 15078 bp, 10 predicted proteins | sample AttsexASBM1_FD_111477 | JGI IMG/M metagenome (GOLD analysis project Ga0157363, IMG submission 111477) | Fungus gardens microbial communities from leaf cutter ant in Ribeirão Preto, State of São Paulo, Brazil - Atta sexdens ASBM1 | ecosystem: Host-associated > Fungi > Mycelium > Unclassified ...
CGGTTCGTATGCTGCATGATGTAAAAATCGCAAAAGGTATAACATGCATTAAAGTGCGACGTTATCGTAACGATAACGAGTATTCGCGCGCCGAGAGCGACACGATCAAAAGCTCAACGTCGTTCGTCCATCCGTCGCCTTACCGTGTATAGAATCCGTCCGGTTGAACCTTTGCATGTCCAATTAATTCAATGAGTGAATCAGGCCCCATTCCACCGCCTGGCTCGTATGTAACGTTTTAATGATACTCCTCGCTTGTCTCAACCAGATGACTCCTGATGGCTATCTATCCCCTGACCGCCAGCGGCACACCCCTATAGACGACCCCCTGGTATTGAGCACGTGCCACGTAGAGAAAAACCACATGTGACGGAATATACGCGCCGGCTCATTACGAAATGTCGGATGCTTCTTCCGGCAGGTATGACGCGCGTTTGAGTAACATTTGTTTCTAGGTATAGCCGACACAACATTTTTTGCTTCGTATATACTATATATTCTCTAAAACTTTTGAAGAGTATATATGTATTTAAATAAATTTCACGCTGAAGAATAAAATCTCACTCTTATGTCTATTTTCACCAATATAGATTAACTTTAATCTCGATTCAACTTACTTTTCATCTTTTTCTAGTTTTAAAAATTGGAAGAAGATGAAGAGTGAGTAAGTTGAACCGAAATTAAAAGTTAATCTATATCGATACAAATGGACATTAAAAATTGACTATTTTTTTTCAAGATTGACTCAATTTTTATTCTTTAGAATGAGATTCCATTTCGAAAAATTTAGAATGATATAAAAAATTTAAGGGTGTTCAGAATTTACATTTCGTTTATTTCTATACTATGGTGAAAGTAATCTTTTTATAGACTAACTTTCACTTGTTCGAGGTTAACATCCTAGATATTTTCAGAACTTTGATCTAACCGACGCTGGCTCTTTCCTCAAGAATTTTGAAGTTTCCAGAGTTCCAATTTGTTTCAAAATATAAAAATATTTTTTAATACAAATTAAAGACAAATCTCTTAAGATAAAGAATATTAACTTCATCTTTTTGTTATACAAAAATAATCCACGATTCTTAAAGGACATAGAACAAATTTGTCCTTGCGAAGAAAGATGTTCTCGCTGAATAAATATATAATTAACATTGACGAGAGCCTTACGATTATTCTGTCAGCGACAATAATCGAAAATAACGTAGCGACAACGGCAATGTTCTTTAAGACTTGTTGTGAGGAGACAAACCTAGAGTGGGCATACTAGAATCTTGATACTAGGACGCGAGATTATATGCACGCCCGTTTTTCTGCGAGAAAGAAGAAAAAGAGAAGATTCAGGACAAGAACAAGAGGAGCGAAAATGCATGAGCGACGTAGTGCGTCTCTCGTGAGATATTTATTACATCGGGATATCGGAATTATTGCCCCGTGGGCTGGCGACCGATCCACAAATGGGACAGGTTGTTTTGCGTTGGTGGAAACATACGATAAATCGCGAAAATTAAATCATCGCTATCGGCTGTTGATAATTGTCCGGCATGAACAACGTACGAATTGTAAAGGCAAGACGATCGCCTTCTTCGTTCTCCATTTTGACGCCCCGTTTCATTCTCGTTGCAAATAATTTATAATTTTATCTTATATAATAATTCTACGGATACATTTTCTGTAGTTCTGGAGCGTTCAAACATGTTGACATGAATGTCTCAATAAAAAATATTAAGTTACACAAAAAAAAACGATTTTATTGAAGTATCTAAAGATTTAGGTAGATATAGATCTGAAAATAATTATGTTGACTCAAAATTATATAGAAAACTCAAACTTGATGAGCAATGCTGCCAAAAATTTGGACATTTTAGCAATTAGTTTGAGATCAATACTCTACACAATTGTTTTGATAGTTTAACAAAATTATTTTCAAATCTATATTTAGTTAAATTTTTAGAGATTTCAACAAAAACCGTTCTTTCCGTATAATAAATAGTTAATTTCAAAAAATTTGCAGATCGTGTAACTTTAATATGCAGAGAATGCATATTAGAAAGCTTTTATTAACTTATGAGATTATTATTGTACGAGAGATTCCGAATGATTCCTGGGATTTTATGTCACACGCAATCGCTGATGACAATAGCCGTCATTCCTGAAGAGAACACTCCCGTCTCGTTCCTGAGGAGGATCGTGTTTGAAGTAAGGCATCGTAATGCTCGAGCGAGCGGCGGCCGGAACGCCGGCGGCTACGAAGATCCCATCGTATAAGGTACACCGGGCATAGCGTGCGGAGTAAATGTTCCAATCGTCGTCGTGCCCTGTCCACAAATTATTCCTCGTGTTCTGCACGATGCGCAGCACGAGCTCGGCGCACACGCGCGCATCGTTCTCCGAGTACGTGCGCACGTACGAGAGTTCACGGCTCCGACGGCGGCGACGGCGACGACGGCGGGTGCAGCGACTCTTCCGCTCATTCCGAGAACCGAGTATCTCGTCTGCGACTCGTAGAGAGAGACTCTGGCGTTTTGTCTTGTATGCCACGATCGACCTAGCCGGACTCGATATTCCTCCTTCCCGCTTTCGGTTCGCAGGACGCGACGCTATTCCGAACGATCGTCGGCAGGGACAACGCTAGAAACGACTATGAGAAAGAGAAGTCGCACGAACGAACTGGAGGAGAACGGTAGCACGTGTGGCTACATCGATTCGTTTCTCGTCTTCTTGCGGCGAAGTAGTTAAGACGTTTCTTCTTCCCCTGGAGGCTGGCGTCGTGACGCGAACGGCTCGTTCCGAGTCGAGTTCTGTTATTATTATCTGCTTGCACTGTTAACACGCGCGATTAACCCGAGGCGTCTAAGAGGCAAAAAAAAGGACGATGTGCAGGCGGAATAAAACGATAGAAGGAAAAAGAGTGAATTGTTGATAATGAAAAGCATAGAAGAGTATAGTATTTATTCTGGTTAGAAATCACGAAAATTATGATAGCCCTTAAATTATATAATATTGATTATATATTAAGAATGCTGTGTCGTCGATAAATCAGACAAAATGTATTAAACAATTATATTAAATGAAATAAAATTTTAACAATGTAAAAATAATAAATTAAGATTGAATTTATATCTCTAGTTAATGTCTAATTAGTGTCTATATTATCCCTACTGAAAAAAATCATATCACAACATTGAATACATGATGAAATCATATAATTAAAACATGTAAATCACGCAATGAATTATTCCAAATCAATACGTGATTTTTTTTTTAATGATGTAATTTGAAAAATTACGTGATATTAGAAATAATTTTATCTATCGTGTGATTTTATAGTTGTCAAATTTTAAAGAATTGAATGATAGGAATAGAAGAAAAAAAACATATTATCATGTGATTTTTCAAATTACGTAATTTACTGAAAAAAATCACGTACTGATTTGGAACAACCCGTTACGTGATTTACAAGTTTTAATTACATAATTTCGTCATGTAATTGTGTAACATGATTTTTTTCAGTAAGTATATAGCTTTTCAGTACTGGCAGTGTAATTAGAACTGTGATAGACGTATAATAGACTCCATAATAGACGATATTGTAACAGTAGATTGATACAGTAGATTAATCTTGCTAACTTTGTTGGAAATTAGCATTTCAAATTACGAGGAACAATGACGACTAAAGAAGTTAAATAAAGAACACGAGAAGGGTGAACAGAGAAGAGCGTTCTATTTTCTTCGAGCGGTCGATAGTCAAGGGTTCTCTCGTTTGTTCCTCGTTTCGAGTCGTGTCGTTTACGTCGTGAGGAACTCAGGCGAGCACCGCCTATCTCTCATCTGCCGTCCACCTGTGTTCCTCGTATTGTCAGCACGTGGAATCCCGTGGAAATTAACGATTGACCCCCGCAAGAGTCTGGGGCTTATCTGGCTCGCTCCATCGCGGCAATGGAGACTGGAGAACGCCGCAGCCGCGGTTGCGCGCGATCGCAGATACGACGGTGGCAGTGGAGGTTGTGCAGTCGAATAAGTATATCGCCGACTGACGCATTTACAGTATTGGATATGGGATATTCGAGACTCGAAAGCGAAATGGAAATTGCGAGATACGAGCATGGATAGGCAGCGGACGTATGGCGATTGATGTACATCTATCACCATTACTGTTATTGCTGCTAAAGATCGCTTCCTCGAAAATTGAATATTGCGTGAAAACTTATTCTCTCTCCCCGACTGTCTTCCGTATAGTACACGCCGAATTAGTTACGTCAATGCCAAATTGGCCACGTAAATCTATCTCTTTCAGCTGTTGCACAATACGCGGGAAAAAAACAATGCGGGACATAATACAGAATAGAGAGTGACTAGGAGCATTTCAACAGCACATTAGCTGCGATCGATTGAAACGCACAAAAAGCAGGTGCTTCTTCTCGGGCTTTAGTAACGAGCGAAAGAGTTTCTTTGAGAGAATGAAGCCGATGCGAATCGCTGGAACGAATAGAGCCGACAGGTTCTAGATCCTCTCCTTTCTTGGCCCTCATCGTTCTTACCGCGACTCTGACGTTTCAATTAAATTCAAGGCGCGATTCCGTCTTCAAGCGAACTCCGTTGGCGATGCAAATAGAATGAAAGTGATAATTGTGCATGCACTTCTCTAGAAACTCAATATTTCATTTTTGATTGTAAATTCATTCGTACTTAATATATTGTAATTAAATTTCAAAGAAAAGTGTAATTTTTCTTCTAACGTGAGATATTTTAGTGGTGATATATTTTTCATTCTTATCTATAATTGTTATAAAGTATAATAAAATTTTATATATATATATATATATATATATATATATGTACATATAAAGGTAATATTGTGTGAATTCATATACACGAAGTACAAAATATTAGCCAATTTGTAACAATGCTTTATTATACGAGATATTTTCTCGAGCTGCAACGACGATGTACTAACGATACGCTGCATCTCTCTCAGAAATGTAATTGTTTTCGCGAATGTTATGCTTTTGTTGCTTTATCGGAGAGGTATCTTGAAAAAGAGATGTTCCAAAGAGCAGACGCGAGATCCCCAGGTAGAAAAAATAAAGATAAATAATATTACTGCGGCACGTGCGAGAATGAACGTGAAAGTCGAAAAAATGAATGTTGCCCTAAGGTCAGAAACCATTATTATCAGATAAAAATCGTATCATTCTTAAAAATATTGAAAAAATTAATGTTAAAGATTATGATAAAATTTATTTATTTTATATAATATGTTTCACATACAGAGTGGAGCAAGGCTGTCGAAGATATTTCTGTTTAAATCTAACTTAATTCTATATTAATACTTCGATTGCCATATGTATCCAATTAGATCCAAAGTACCGCATATATCAATTTAAATATAAACACTATTAAATTAATAATGTTAAATTATGTCCAATTTAAATCATTTATAATAATTTCTATAGATTGCCACTTCTCGTATTCACCGTTAATTTAATTAAAATTGTAGAATTATAAATTTAATTAAAGAAGTGTATTAAATAATTTGACTCAAATTTAATTCATTAAGTGCATATGTTAATATAGTTGTTTATATTTTGAAACCAAGTAATTACAGAAATGGATTGATTTATATTTTCACTTATATAGAAATTAAAAAAATGACAAAATGTTATTCAAGGGACTGATTGAATTATTATTGCTTTGATAAGTTCTTCTTTCTAAAGTACATTTCGTAAATATTTAAAAAATATAAAATTTTAAGTCTTATATCCATTTACATTTATTCTATGAAAGTATAAAATAATTAAGTATAAAATAAATAATATGAAATTAATAATAAAACTAAGAAACTGATTACAAAAATTTGTGCCACAGTCAAAATCTACAGTTGCTAGTGAATTTTGCAATAGTCCTATAATAGTCTAACTTTGATCCATAAACACCTGCTTATTGATATACAAACTTCCAAGTTCGCAAACGTCTTGTAGAAAAACGAAATTGTATTTCCGAGAACCGCACCCATGCTGAGCGACAACCCGTTAAACTCATTCCGAACTATATTCAGATATCATCGCGAATACTAAACAGAAACAAGGGTGCTACACCGCTCGTCCTTCTTCTCGTCGCCATAATTTTTACTCGATACGCAACATCGATCCCACCCGCGAGAATAGGCGACCGTTTGACGGCATACACGTGGCGAATAGATTGTGATAACGTATGCAGGAAGTCTTCGTTGATTTATGATGCATGAAATTTTCTCACCAGCAAAATGCCGATCGAAAAAAAGCCAAGAAACAAAAGGATACATTGATTCAAAGTGTTTTGTCATTGCACTTTGATAACGCGTTACACCTCGACACATTTGTGAAGCATTGTACTTACAAGCTGATTTGAATTTATAAGCGCCGATGCGTTTCTCATTTGAAAATTTCCATTGTACAGGACCAGGCGGGCGTGTTTCAGCGACGCTTAGACAAACGTTTTTTCCCTCAGGATATCGAACTTCGATTGAAGTACAATTTACGAGGTCAGGGAAAGTTGAAGTTTACATTAGAACATATTATTTGAAGCAATGAAGAAGATTGGAATGGTTAAATTCTTTGAAGTTATAAATATTTCCCGTAATTTCTGCAAAGCAATTACAAACGTGAAATGATATATAGCTACTACATACCTATAATATTATATATAAGATGACAAAAAAGTTTGGACATGAAATTTTGTATTTATCAAATCATTAGTGACGTATATTTAAGAAAAAGACTTAGAGTGTTTATATCTGATTAAATATCAAAAAAATAATAATTAATATTCAGAATAGCCACTTTTAGTTTTAAGGAGTTTTAAGGAGCTCCAGGAATGTATTTACGATAACCATTTATCTCTTTCCATGATTAAATTCTAAATAATAGAATCAACACGTTTTCATCAGCTGATAGAAATTTTTTAATGCAGGATGGTTTTAGTTAATTACATTTAATAAAATGTAGTTAATATTCTCTCTCTCTCTCTCTCTCTCTCTCTCTCTCTCTCTCTCTCTTCAGAATTTATTATTTTAAATATGCGTTACTATAAATGATTGAATAAATACAAACTTGTGGTCAAACTTTTTTGTTCATCCTACAGACAATAATTTTTTTTGGAATAATTGTTCCAGCAATGCGATAAATATTTTTTTAAAAAGATATATAAATTGTAGGGAAAAATTTTTTGCGAAAAATTTGTCATAAATTCTACAGGCGTGGTCTAAATTATCCATGACCGTCGTTTATTTTCCCCGTCCATCTCAGGTTCTCGCCGTATCTCTCCGCGCCTATCCGGCACGGTTATTTGCAGGAAGGAGGTCGGAGGAAGCGTTTATATAAAGAGAGACGATCGTCATCGCGCAATGAGAGTATAGGTAGATAGGTGCCCCGTACGTGGGCAAGTCAGGAAACGAGGGCACTCGAGGATATCAAGAGAGGATACCGAATAGACTCCCTCCTACCCCTTCTTTATTAATAGGGACAATCCAACGTCTGTCACGGGACAATGGTCAGGACTACGCCCAGCATATCGGCCTCGTATATGCTAAAGTGTATCGTATCGCGATGTATTGGATGTGCTTACGATCGTAGGTCGTAAGTTCGTGCGGGTTCGGCTGGAAACATGTTTCGAGGTGGCACACACGTGTCCTGCACCTCCGCGACCTCGAGACTCGTACATAATGCCCGGGGAACAGATACATTCGGTGCATCCACCGTGCAAACGGGCCAACTAACTTCTTGAGACTGCACGCTCGTGCCATGAGTCCATGACAAAAGACACTCCTACGTGCAAAGTTGCCTGTTCTCTCTTTTTCTTCGCGACCGATATATCTTCGCTACCACGTGCTTCGCCATTAGCGACGCATTACGCCCCTCCTTAAAATAACATTATTGATTGCGATGTTATGGAAACATTTCATAAATTACATTCTAATAGTTCATACAATAGTTCCTAAATAAATTTTCATCAACAGCATTTTTATTATTACAACTAAAACTATAACTTAAATTAGATTTTATAGAAAAATAATAACTTGCTTAAAAATCAACTAGCTTGATTCTGTCTACTTAAAATTAAATAGCGTGATACTCAATAGCTGAAATATTACAATCAACAGTAGTGTCGATCTGTTTACCATGCAAACAATCCAACTAACTTCTATATCCTTCGAACTCATGCCATCGTACGAAGGAAGTTCCCTTCTCTGCCTCAAGGTTCTTACATATTCAGGAACCTTCCATGGAACCTGATAACTGTCCGCGAGGTCACGCGTTGAAGCGCCGAGCGGACCAATCGACTCACCGATCCAGTCGGAGTCCTTTCGTGAGCTTATATATAAACGATCATTCTAGTGCAATCGGCGTACTCTCGTATGCATAATGACGATTCCATTGCGCGACAACTTTGCTTTCGAAGTGCGATGCTCGAGCAGAGTAATAAACGAATTAAAAATTATCATATATAGTAATATAATTATAATAACAATTTCTAATTATTTATAAATAATATCAATGAAATTTTTTGTTATATTTCGCTAAAATTTAATAATAAAAACCATGATTTATATTACCTTCACATATATAATAATTATCGCATTTAGACTTCACTGCCTGGCGTAATTTTAATTAATACTATAGTTAATATAAGTAAAAATATAAGTAAAAAAAATAAATCAAATAAATTAATTGCCTCGCTTCTCATGGTTCACCTCTAAAGAATTTTATTTCACGCCGATATAAAGCGTATCGGGAGGATGATAAATTTCGATTAAACTCGGTTAACCATTAGCTCGCAATTTTCTGCACCCTACAAATTAATTTTCTTATAACCGGAATCTCTGGTACAAGACACATGCGACTCGTCATGGAGCTCGTAAGAAACGTATGGGCGTCACTGATTTCTAACTCTCGGTCTTTAATATTCAATCGCCAAGAGAAAAGGAAGAATTACGAAAAAGAAAGGGATATATCTACAGCGAACATTTATCGGATATTGACGGATATTAACGGACGAAAGAAACGGAAGAAACACCAAACTATCATCATATTTTCGTACTGTGCCGTGGCGAGGTACTGTAATGATGCTTTTTGGTAACTTGTGCTAAGACGAGGACGTTTTTATCACAGTAACACGTTTATAAAATTCTCAGGAATCATTGGACCCCGGCAAGAGTATCGGGAAACCTGAACCGAGCATCGCAAACGTAAGTCGAGCGCATGGCTCATGTCGCGGCATCTTTGTCGGCGGGGCCGGTTCTCCATCATCGCTCTACCGATAGAAAGAGGGATGCGCGAACCCGACACAGCCGGACGAGAAAGGAGAAAGAGAGGTTTAGAGAGAGAAAGAGAAAGAATGATACATGTGCGGCGTCCTTAGACCGAGAGACGAACCTGCTTGGCTCTTACCAGTCGAGGCGCTCATATATTAATTAGTACGAGGAGTCCGAGTTATTATTGGCTTAAAATTAATAGACCTCTTTGCGGATAAATAATCTGTATGCCTCCTACCTCTTTAGACCCCGTATGAACCATTCTACACGCCAAAGAGATGAAAGACGGCACGAGGATCAGAACAGGAGGCACGCTGGACGTGTTTATTGGCGCGGACTCGACGAGTTCCTCTTTGTCGAACAAGTACAGGCAATTAGTTTCGTTCAGATTTGTGTTTTATGTCGTCGCATCACTACCGGACGAGTATTAACAAGCGCAGTGCGCGCGTTACGCAAAAAGCGCAATGAAGATGAAGTGCATGACGCAAGCGAGCGAGACTTTGTGATGCAAATTTAAATATATTACCATTGCGCACGACGTGTATCTGAACATGTTATCGGAATTAAAGAAATGGAGTGATGAACGTATCATTTGTTAAAATCTAAACGAATGGGGATCATACGGGCGCTGAGACTCCTCGGATGCTAGACGAACATTTATCGTCATCGTTCGGTAAACCGCGAGCGAAATATCGAATTTCCTGGCGCGCCCAGAATTGAATGATGCCTACTATTGTATCGCCATCAAGATCTACTAGACTAGTCGGCTCGTCGAGTCGTTTGTAAGGCTATTGTCGGACTTGACAAATGTTTTTCCATCCAAACGCATACGCGTATACAACGTTGTTATGAAGCCTCTATAATGCGAACGGTAATTTATGAAACCACGCCTGATTTCACCGCAAATATGGACACGTAACAACATAAAAATGAGTAAATAAAAAGAGACATTTACTGAAGAAAAGATCCATGATTTTCTGAAGCTAACACAATCAGTGCTACCCTCATTAATTTCTCGTTAATTCCAAGAAGGTTAGTGCGATGCATATAAATCCCATAAGATCATCACGTATGTGTGTATGTGTCAAAGTGTTAAGTACAAATATCTCTGTCCGTGTCTTCACATTCATAAATCATGGTCCGCAAGCAGGCACCAATTCCAGCTGCCACATATAAGACACCCTTTCCTCTCGCTATCTGAAAGTCCCAAAGAGCTCTCCATGCAAAACGACAGAAAAAAAAAGACGAGTTCTCGGGGATCTTTTGAGAATCTAGCCGCAGGTTGCGCAGGTTGCCCCGGATCCTTTCCGAGCGTGCTGCCGGCTTCAGGGTGGTCTCGAGGCCTCAGCGCGGGAGTAACGGCGACACGGGCAACGTGCTTCGCATCATATATCCCTTCCACCCAGCACACCCACTCTGATGCCCTTCCATCCCCCTCGCCCAACATCATAACCGTCTAACAAATGGCCGACAGATTAGAACTAGAAACGGTACGCGCACACCGTGTCCCCCTCGGGCCCCGTCGCCTCTCCTGGACCCCTTCATCAGAGAAGCTGCGAGCGTCGGTGCCTTTCATGAAACTGAATCTCGTGGGGGCCCTCGTCCATCCCCCGCCCGTTCCCAACGTGCAACCAACCACGAGATAACAGGGCAATAATTCAAGAACTTCACGATACTAGGACTCTCGAGAGTCCTCATCGTGAAAGATTAGTCACGGATGTATCCAGAATTGCCTTCTTCCCTTTTTACTTCGTTGTGTCTCCTTTTCGATTTGGAAAACGACTAAAGCGAAATGACAATACGATACTGATATTTATTATGTTCCCGGATATTTCCGCGGTCATATTCTAAAAATTAAATTGCTGTTATCGCTGAAGACGTCATTACGTATAAGAAAAATTATCGTATTTGCTTTAGTCCTTTCTCTTTTACGATACGAGAGTTACGTGAATGTGGATCTCAGTGCTTATAACGCTGCTAAAATTTATGCGAGTAATAAGAGAGAATAGTATAGATATATCATTCAGGTAAATTATTGAGAGATAGAAAGATTGTGAAAATTCAATGAATAAAAGTTTCTACTTTCACCTAGTTAATATAACATGAATTCCGTTATAGTCCTCTAACAGATACATCATGATTTCATGATTCATGTTTAGTATTTACATCCTGAATCCAAACATGATTCTAAAACATGCACGAGAGGAATGGCATGTTTTCGTAAAATTGCTACTTTTAGAATTTTATTTTTCGTTCAAACGAGCGTTCGCAATCAAGAGGATCTATGTCACGTCGTCTCGATGTGTTATCAGAGTTCATTTTCTGGTAATATCCAGAGCACGTGGGAGAATGTGCACAAACTGCATGCAATTAGGATCGTCGCTAAGTCCGGTCTCGTTACAAAACTTGATGGCGCATAAATCCATAAATCCATGTCAAAAAATAGGTTAAACTACTCACAATCAGTGCGTTAACTCACTTATGCCTATGGTTGCATAAATGCTACTTTGTGGTTTATCTGAAACTACAAAAGAGCCATTGTGTCAACGTCTGTTGTTATCTAAGAATGAAGTTTCGCTTCTACAATTCGGATAGAAGTGTCACCTATCAAGTATATTAAGCACTCCTTTATACTACTTTATTAATAGTCACTCAATCAAATACTAGGTAACATTCATTACGTTCATTACACACACACACGCGCGCGCGCGCGCGTGTGTGTGTGTGTGTGTGTGTGTGTATATGTGTGTATTTATACATGATAGGTAATTCGTAATGTACCATATTTCATACGATCAGCCAAAGATTTTTAAATGTAGCGTATATTACTTACAAAGAAAGTCTAAACGAGACAGCGAGATTTAAAATTAACAAAGAAAGGAGGAGAGCAGGAATTTGACATTTTTGATTTAATGCAAACGATTCTTTTCACATCATAGAAAACGAAAGTTGTCTTTAATGAGATGTTCACTGAGCGTGTCGATCAAGCGTACTTTTTGCCGCGCACGCAGAGTAATCAACAGGCGGACCGAATGATCGGCATCCCAGCGAGGAAATCGCGGACCACCCTGCTTCTATCGGCCGGGGGGTAATTAAGTGCTGCGGAGTGATAGGCTGGCGTGACCGACGATCATACATCGCGCCTCCGCGTTCGTGATCCGGGGCACGAGTCCCTGCTGATCGCTCCGACCCACGAATCGCTCGACACGATCGATTTGTAGTATGTTCCGAGAAGGTAATTACGATGGAAGACCGACACAACTCCTGTCGATCATTTTACAATATTTTCCTTTGCACTTTGTTACTTGTCAACGAATATATAATCCGCATTCTTATCTACTTCTTTGATCCAATGAGTTGATAAGTAAAATCAAATTGTACCAGCAAGAAAATTTTTTGCACAAAAAAGAAAAATTTCAGAATAGTCGAAGACATTAATCAATGATTTTTATTGCAAAGTTATATCCGGATACAATTTAATTTCATCTTACGGTATTCATCCCACATTTTTGTCACTGCGCTAGAACATTATCAGCAGTATTGCGAACCGAAGTCACCGTTAATGCCTACTGGCAATAACTCAAGCAGGCAATCCTCTTCGTTTAAGCCTGACACCGAAGAAGCTTTCCAAAAAGCTTATTAACGGCGCTAGCGCGCAAGAGGTTTCTTGCAACTGAGAACAAGCATGAGAAGAATGCCCAGAGCTAAATATGATGTGATCACGTTCGCGCGTATGCACGCGTGCGTGCGTTCCTGCGTGCACGAGGACGCACCTATTGCGAGCAGGTTGCTTATATTCGCGGTTTTATGCGCACAGCCGCGCCTTCGCCGCTCCGATACTCCGGGCGGTCGCGAGATATACCTGCGTTCGTGTCTCTCTTTCCTTCTCGACTTCTTCCAGGGGCGGATTGGTCATGAGACTTATCGGGAAACATCGAAAAGACGAAGAGCAAATCCAATTGAACGTATAATGTACAATGTTATGTACGTGTCATAATAAAAATGTAAAAAAAATGCATAAAATATTCTTTTTTCCTTTTTTTTTTAATTTATAGCATTTTTGTAAATTTTTCCAATGTAATACTTTCTCTGTCAGTTCGCACCTGGCATCTTCCCAATGCTATCTGTCTCTTTTTCTCACAGTGGCTTCATTTCCACGCGAGAACGTCGCGTGTGCGTATACCTATTAATACGCAGGCTCGTTTTACTATTAATGCTTTTTCTCGCGATCGAAAGATAGTTGGTTGAAAAGATTATTACGACGATGCGATCAGTTGAGCGTAATGTCCGGATCGCCATAAACGAGTGTATCGATTTACCACGATACATGAATACAATAATATTTTTATGACAACTACAGAATCTTCCTTAACGTCGATTTGACGGTAATCTACACATATGCAATTTTCGATATACGCACTTCGATTTTCTGCAAGTTTTATTGTACGCTTTGCCATAAATAGCCTTTTGTGTATTAGTCTATATTTATAAAAATTTTATAGTTCATAATAATGTACTAAAAGCAGCAAAAGGAAAATAATATTATTTTTAAAGATTAATGCGGTATAGAAAGCTACAGGTGCAAAATATTAAAGTAGCAAACCGCGCGATTAAATTAAATTTATTTTTCATATCTCAAGATTATAACGAATAACACTTGGACAGTTTTCTGTTTATAATCTCCTATGATAGCCTCGCGTGTGCTTGGCTATTAGTGTACAAGCATATCTGCTGTAAACATTACTTCTGATGCTAGTGCAACATTGCAGCAGATAACGATATTCTTAGTAACAAGTTGACCGGTTAAGTCATTTTGATTTATCTTATCTCGTGACTTCTATCCAAAACAAAAAAAAGTTAACTTAGGGAAAAACGATAAATCTGTACATGGTTTGCAACATTTAAGTTCAGTGTCATGTTTATGTGTTTCTCGACCCTAATCGCTTGTTGATGATTTTTCTCAAGTATAAGGACATTATTAACCTCGATAGAAATTTATTCCGATTCGATTAATTCGAGATTTATGCGCGATCATTTCAGGTTCCTATCTCGGCGCCACCGGTAGCCGCCGGTGCCATCTGATTTCTCGAGTTTTACCGGTTGTGACAATCGACAGTCTTTCACAGAGAGAGGAAAATGATGAACGAAGTTGTGTGAAAGAATTTCGCAGTAATCGACGCCGAGTTTCGAGCTAACGCGCAACGTTCTGGCACCGGTTTACGTGATCACGATACCGATACCGTGACGTTATCAATGACTCCCGATTGCAGAAACGTGCGATGGCGGCTTCTACGTTATAAATCAGTGGCGTTGCTTGCGAGAAGTCCGCGGGAATCCGAGGGAGGTACCATTCGATCCGCCAACGAGTTCTTGATTATCCGGTTGCGATTATGTCGTACGACATGTATACGTGCAGAAAAGGACTCCGAGGAAATGAGAGAACTCGAAGTACTCAAGACATAAACAGAGGGAGAGAGGAAATATAGATGGACCAATTGACACGATGGCTATCCGTCTATGGACGCATACGCGTAATTAATTGGCATTGGAAAGTCGATCTACAATCTTCTTCGCCGACCGGCAAAGTCCGCAGGCCGAGACAGATAACGAATCCAATCTGACGCATACCTTTTTTGCGTTTGAAAAACGTACTCTGCGTTACATGGATCGCGAATGTACCGTTCAGTTCGATATTATCTAAATAAATGAAGGTAGACTTAGATGACGCAGTGAATTAGACGTGAACACAGAAGAGTATCGTTTACATCATGAGGTTTATTCTTCCTGCA
>Ga0157363_1003000_pt1 | contig 15075 bp, 9 predicted proteins | sample AttsexASBM1_FD_111477 | JGI IMG/M metagenome (GOLD analysis project Ga0157363, IMG submission 111477) | Fungus gardens microbial communities from leaf cutter ant in Ribeirão Preto, State of São Paulo, Brazil - Atta sexdens ASBM1 | ecosystem: Host-associated > Fungi > Mycelium > Unclassified ...
GTGTGTGTGTGTGTGTGTGTGTGTGTGTGTGTGTGTGTGTGTGTGTGTGTGTGTGTGTGTGTGTGTGTGTGTGTGTGTGTGTGTGTAACCACGTTCAGTACTATCCCTCCCCGCGTCGCTTCTCGCGCGCGCGCGCGCAGCACATCCGACACAATCGCACATATATACTAGCACGCACACAAACGGAAATATAATCGTAGGAAGAAGGGTTTTGTGAATCAACGGTCTCAACGGCAACGCCGCATTGCAGATCCGCCGCGCCGACACGCAACTGACCCCCGCCTCCTCCTCCACCGCTGTAGTTTGTACCCTAAATTACGCTCACAGTGAACGAGCCCATATGCTTATGCTAACATACCGCGACGGAGGCAACACCGATTTGCGAAACGCGGGTTGTTAGTCACGAGCAATGTTCTCGCAGTCGCGAAGCCTTCCTTTGAAGACAGAAAAACTAACATCGAGCGAAACTTGATCATCGATGCTGTGCACACCTAAAAATCCGCTTGCTTCGGCGGTACACGCGACCGTCATTAACTGTCACGCAATCTCAATGCGTATATGTTGAGGATAATTGTAAGATATAAAGCTTAATAAATTAAAAACGATGCAAGAGGAATGAATGGCTGAGACAATGCTTTTAACATATCTGTCGTCGATCCATAAACGCTAAGATCTATTTTTTATAACTAAACTAATGCGCTTTTAAAACTTAAGATGAAATAGATATATATGTTTGATATTTGGCGAAAGCGAGAAAGAAAGGTTCTGGTGCAGAATCTAATGTAGAAATAAAAAATCTCAAACATAGACCTCTAATTATCGACTAATTATTCAGATAATATGTATATCTAAAAGACATCATTTGAGACATACATGCTATCCCATAGTTAATCATAACTATAATAAGTTATTACCTAAGTTTTAAGCCGTAAAAAATTAATCATAATCGATTATTTTTTTCGCATTCGACCGTGACTGGTCAATTTCTTACGGCTTAAGATATAGTGGCTTAATAAGGTATAGTGACTTATTGTAAAAATATAACAGATATATCATAAAGATCATCTAGATCTCCTAGATTAGACATTATCTTGGGAGCATGCGTTGAAACTCGTATAATACCCCTTCAAGAAATAATATACAAAATCGTATATATATATACATATATATATATATATACTTACCTGCAAGTGGCGGACAGATTTCACAGACGCAGAAACAGTTGGCGTTACCAACGTCTCGACCGACTCGTATCTTCTCATACATTGCGGGTCCCGCGAAATGAGGAGCCAGACGCTAGTAAACTCGGTCGTTGAATCAGTGCCAAGGCCCCGAATTTTCGAGAAACCATCGGTGTATATAAGCGAGGAAAACGTATATATCTAACATAGACTTTAAATAAAATTGCGCCCGATATCCGTAGGATGACTATCGTTCTTTATTGAGTCATCCCACGTTCGATTTTCCGCCCTGTCCATCGATCGAACTCTCGAAGCGGATATATCGCGAGAAAGATCCACCGGCACGATGACACATGTGACATAAATTTCACATTATTTATTCTCATATTAATGCCTTCGTGAATGTTGAAAGGTGTCAGTTTCATGTTCGCCAATGTCTACATGGCTTAACTAAAATAGCGAATCGAGATTTATGGACGGTAGTATCTCTGGCGTCTAGATTTTTGAAAACTTAATAATCATTGAACATTCTAAAAGCAAAAGCCAAACGAAATTGACCGGAGAAGTTATATTTCATTTATTCCCCGAGTTTTCTATGTACACATCTAAGTTTTGTCTCTCTTACGGAATATGTAATGATGTGCAAAGAAATGTATTTATTTCTAGAAGCCTTTCGGATTTCGATAAGTTAATTTATCAACGATGTATTTTAAAAACAATGTTGACATTGTTTTTAAATAATTAATAAATCGCAGCGCGTTATATATTATCGGATCGTATTTCGTTCAATTTTCTATGTAGATGTAAGAATATCGTAATGTACTAAAAATGGATATACACAGGAAATCAAATCGTGTCATCTTAATCATATGGATGCAAAATATATAATTTCCGATGTGAAATGAACATCAGTTTATAAACGCGATCGATTTAGACGTTGTCTGATTTATACCCATTTCTATTTTAATTATTAATCTTAATTTCGATTTAACTTACTTTTTATCTTTTTTCTAATTCTAATTCTAATTCTTAGAATTAGAAAAAAAGGAAGAGTAAATTAAATTAGAATTAATCTCCTCTCTAAATTTTTTTAAATGAAACCTCGTTCCAAAAGAGTTAAAATACAGCTATTGGAAAGAAATGAAAAATTTGCTCTTATCCAAAAATGCAAATTTTTCACTCGTTTTTAATAGTAGCAATATTTTAACTCTTTCGGAGTGAGATTTTACTTCAAGAATCTTAGAGAATATATTGGTGGAAACAAACGTTAAAACGTCAGAAGTCGATCAAAAGTTTCATGTCATGGAATAAATGAGAGATATCTCAAAAGTTATAGTTCTTTCTACATTGCTGTTTTACAATGCAGATAAATTCGAGGTGCTTTCTCGTAACTTTTGAGACAATCTGTTAGACAGATCATATACATATATATGTATATATACATAATATTATAATATTCTTCGAGCAAAATTCACTCCTTACTTATATATATTTATAGAAACAAGATAGGAGTGTGTCGATTTATTGATTGTGTATTATTTTAATAACTTATTACAGTACTTTATTAAATGTTAAGTTACGGTTTTATCTAGACACATTTACAGTCACAGATTTGTGTATCGCAATGGAAAGATGTATCGCAGAAAGGTATCGCGCGCTTCTTTTCGTGATTCAAATGGTTACAAATGGTTCGATTTGTGTCTTTGTACTTCTGTGTGTCTACATGTATCTGTAGGCATCTACACGGAAAGAACGATTATAAAGTATCTTAAAGTATTTAAAAATTTAGCTAGATACAGCCTATACAGTACAAAAGCAACATTGGTGCAACGTTTACAATGTTTTGGAATGTTGCAATGTTGCTGTATTATTACTGGAATGATGCTGTACGGGAGATCTGAAAATAATTTTTTTATTTGAATCAAAAAAATTATATATAGGACACTCAAACTAGAATGTTAAAACTTTTTGCAATATTATCATCAAAATTTAAGCGTTCCACATAATTATTTTGACAGTCCAACAAAATCTTTTTCAGATCTCTATCGTGCTAAATTTTTAGATATTTCAACAAAATTATTCTTTCCGTGTATATGTGTGTTTGTATTTCTATATATCTGCGTGTATCTGTGTATACTGTGTCTGTATCTGTGCGTTTTGTTATACATCAGTTACGTTCGCAGGCGCGTAAAAAGGCGCGTGATCGAAATGGAAGAATCTCCGCTGTTTTAATGGGTAAAATTTCACTACCGGCAATTCTCAGCGGAGATACGAAAGAGTTAAAAAAATGGGAATAAAATTTTCTTTCATCGAGCGACTTTGTGCAGCGCTATATTTGTATTAACAGCAAATGTATGTCCTTTTATGGAAATTTCGCCGCGTACCGTTGAAGTAGATGAGATTCACGATCGGTGGATAAATCGAGTGATATTTCACACGCGTAAAAACACATTCTCGCGGTCACACACCGATGCCGAGATCTGCGATTATGCTAAACGGAGCCGGCAGTCTTTCTCGCGCATTCATATACAATTAGACACAGTCGCAGAGCGCCCTTCTACGAATCAAGCTCTATCGCTCGCTGCGGTTGCCAAATTAATTCAAAGGTAAATGATTTTGCACGCGTCTACATTCCTAAGCGAACTTTCGATCGTGTTGCATGAGATCCATGGCTCGTTACTGTGGCTAATCGTAAGTTTATCCTTCGGCGCACGCAATATGGCCGTAAGCACAGTGATCGTACTTTAAGAGAGAAATAAGCGAAAAAAAGGGGGGGAGGGAGAAGAAAAGAGAGAGGGAGCTGGTAATAAAAATAAAAAGAAAGAAAAAGTGAGGAAAAGAAAGAATAAGGGAGAAGGAGAAAGGGCGCGCGTGTGTTTAATAAGTATGTGTAAAACATATATTGTATAGGTGTATGTGTCGCATGGAGCGAAAAAATGTCAACCTATATAAAGGACGAATTTTGAATATTATGATAGAGATGAAGAGAAGAGAAAGCGGGGATAGAGAGAGACTTTTTTAGTAAGTAAATACAAAATGCATTACATGTCTTGGTTCTAACGTGGTGATAACATTGTTGATATTAAAACTGTACACACGGTGAGCTGTCCCGTGTAGCTGGAAATAAACACCCCTCGCTCAAGCTCGGGTCTCTCGGTAAGTCCGTTGGTGAGGGGAGGGGGGAGGGAAAGAACGTTTCCGGCGCGGATTGCGAGCGAGGCCGCGCCCGTACGTCATTATTACGAGCGGGTCATCGTCCGGGTTTCCTCGATCATTTCACCGTCCTTTGGCAGGTGGGGAGATTTACCATGAAGAATACGTTGAGCTCGATCAGCGACGCTAATATGAGGAACACGGCATACATGCACAGGCAGGCGCGGCCCACTTTCGTGTCGAGCTGAAACTTGTTGGAGGCGAACGCGATGTACAGCAACATCAGGGTCGACAGCAATGATATCGCGCTGTACTCCAACCCGCCAGAATTTATACTTATGTAATGCCTGCCGGGCTGTGTGGGCGAGAAGGACGACTTGATCAACCAGGGTAGTCCGAGGCACAATAGTATATCGAACGTGTTTGATCCTATCGAATTGCTGATGCCCATTGACCCGTGTCCTGAACAGCGTAACGGAATGGTAGAAAGTATACAGTGGAGAAAAAAAGATGAAGGAGAACGTTCAAATATTTCCGTTTTTTTTGTTATTATAACTGTAACTTTTACGAATGTTTAGGCTAATATTCATAATCGAATCTTATATTTGAAACCGTCATTGTATAATTTTAAAATGTTATAAAGCAAATCGCAGAGCTCTATTTTGGCATCTTAGGACATTACTTCACCGACTGAAATCTGGATCTTTTTCGACAAAAGTAAAATTTTATTCTCGGAGTCCAGTTTCTTTATTAAGTTATACATTTTTAAGCAATTTTTTTCCTTATTTTTTTTATCAGATAAAAATGTTAACATTTAAAAAACTATTTGGCAATGTAATAGAAATGTTGGAAAGTAACCTTGAATTTTTTGCATTTTTTTGAAAACTTCGAATTTACAGTAAATAAAAAACTTGTGCTGGACAAGAAAGATCCAGATTGCAGACGAAAAGTTAAAGCAATCTTGAGATGAAAACAACTATCAACTTTAAACAAAACTTTCGGATTTCGACACGGTATGCACCTTTGAAATTACCGAGCGCCATTCGCACTCTTATAGCTCAACCAAAATGAATTTTCTTTTCATGATGTCTAACAGCTTTTACCCATTTCTATCGCACTAATGTCTCAAATTTTGTACTAGTTCTCAAATGTACTCTCATTACTGCTATTTCTTACTACCATCTTATAAAACATATAACCATACTAAGATCCGAGTATGAAAAAAAAATGTACATCAAAATTTGTCTGCCATAGTAAATATTCATTTACTATGGCAGATTAATTATACGAAAAGAATGTTGCTATTTCTTATTACCATCTTACAAAACACACAACGTTAAGATCCGAAAATGAAAAAATATACATCAAAATTTTTCTGTCATAGTAAATATTCACTTACAAGATTAATTATATGAAAAGAATTTTTATTAAAGTATCTAAAAATCTAGCTAGATCTAAAAATAATTTTGTTGGACCATCAAAATAATTACATAAGAATCTTAAGCATAATAAGTAATGCTGCAAAAAATTTTAATATTCTAGCAACCAGTATGAGCGTCTCACATAATTATGATGGTTCAACCAAATTTTTTTCAGATCGATATCTAGCTAAATTTTTTAATATTTTAGCAAAACCTTTCCGTTGGCAATATAAGTATATGTGTTGATATCTGTATACCTTGTTTCGCGACAATTACGCTCGATACGGCTTCGGGTACGCTAGTTCCTGCCGCGAGAAAAGTGATACCCATTACGGAATCTGGTATCTTTAGAGTGTCTCCTAAAAGAATGAAATGTGTTTACATCAAACCTTTAACTAATTCTACATAATAAAATAAAGATTCTTTCATTACAATTTTCTTTTTTGTCGTTTTTTAAATAGCGAGAGAGCGACATGCCAAAGATAACTTATTTTTTCAAGTAGAATAAACTTCGATTTGGAATCAATGTTTATGTAAAATTTTATCAAATATTTTTCACAAATTATTTTGATACTCGACGACATGTTTGTTCGCATTTAAGCTTCAAATTAAAATGATCACTCACCGATTATAGTGATCATCCACGCTACTACATAACTGAGTGATCCAATCCATATAATACACATCAGGAATGTGACAGGGAACCAATTCTTGAATCGTGGCTTCTCACAATCAGGAATTGTGCACATAAATACTAGATGAATGGGCCATGTTGTGACCCAAGTCGTCTTCCTTAACCATCCAGCATGCGCTGGCCACACCAAGAGCTCGTATTCGTAATCTGTTATACATGTTATGAGAATTTCAAATTCGACAGATATATTGTCTATTGTTTATGTTTATAGTGTTTTTATAAGTATCTTAACATAAAATTGTGATCTGATGAAATTATAAAATTACATAATATTTACGTAAAACATATATCGATAGCTTATTAGTTAAACTTGTCAAATTTAAATATCTCTGATTTTGATAGTAATTAACTGTCTGGAAATTTCCACTCGCAAGTGCTTAATTGTACTTGACCGATCAAGTGGTTGTCACGAAATATATTACGCATCGTTTTATATTATTCGTAAATACCGTCATTACGTCACAGCTGCATGGAAGATATCGTCACCACTGACAATCGTAGAAATAGATTTGATTAGATTAGACTAGGAAAGTAAATATTTGTATATGTGACTAATGTAATAAATTCTACGCGACAAATTATACTTTACGTAACAAACCGTTCATGACTGTCGTATTATAAATATCGTGTATTAAAAAATTTAGAAGGAAATAAACTTACCAGGATCTGGATTCTCTTCCTGCGTTTTCGTCCCACCATTTTGTAGCGGAACGTCGATAGTGGCTATCTGCTCCACACGATCGCCAGGAGATTGTAATTTATCCGTTCTTGGTAAGTGAATGTCGCTAGAATCTGTGAGAAACACACATTATTTATATATTTTATATTTTATGTAGAAATCCGAAATTATCATGATTCAAAATTTTCTTTTTATTCTTTTAAAAAATTATTATTACTATTATTAAAATAATTAAAGATTCTTCAAACTCGGTCGTCAAAAACGTGATTGAAAGTAGTGGAGATTTTATTGTAAAAATGCTATATAGTTATGTCTTCGACATGAAATCAATTTAATTTAAACATCATTCAGACAAGTAAAAGTAAAATCGAAAAATAACCTATTAAAACTAAAAAATCCAAAAAACGTGAGATCGAAATAACGGCCTTACCTGTTGTAACTCGTGGGCCGTCTGAAGATATTTGATTGTCGTTCGTACGGAATCTAGTACACCGTTGAAACGATTTATCCCAATACATCACGGCAATATAAACAATATACAACAGCACCAATGTTAATGCTTCGTACCATTCCACCCGTTCGTCGTGTATAATGCATATCAAAATTGCGACTGTGACACCGTAAGCGAGACAATCTCTACTGACAGGCCACCAATCTAAAGGCACCAACTGTATATGAAAAGAAAAATAGTTATTATGTGCGAAATTACAAATATTCAATGTTAATGTTTTATATACATATAATGTATAATATTGTTATCATAAAATTTACAATAAATCTAAGATTATTACAAAAAAAATACAGAATGTGCTAAACTTAGAAATAAATAATTTTGCTTTTTGTTTAATTTTTGATTGACATTTACGTTATAATATAATTTACGTACATGATATTTATATAAATATATTTCCTTCGATAACATTGATTACGTATCATGATGCATTTTTTACGCACATCGCTATCAATTATTAATCAATCTGTTATCAATTTGATACGTATCTATTCGATAAAGTTCGTCTGCTGTCATTTACTCATAATTATTTAAAGTAAAAAATATGCTAAAATACATACACTATTAAAAAATATAAGAAAATGTACTGTCATCAAATTTAATTACGTAATTGTAGATAGATGGCTTGTCATTTGTATCTGAAGTTGGAAATATCGCAATATAAATGAATATCAAAATATATTTATTCATATAATAATCTGTTTTAAAAATATATATACATATGTCTATTAAACTTGCATTTATTTCCGCAAAAAGTATCCTAATCGTATATTCTAATTTTGAGCTACGTGTATTTGGCGCGAAACACTACTGTGTCTTTTGAATGTGTAGTATTGTAAATTTTTTGAAATATAGCTAAATTTCTTTTCTCGTGCTTTTCGTATCTATTAAATTTCTCAAAACTATAAGACACACTTGGCAACTTACCATTCCTGCACCGATGCCGCAGCAAGCTGGGACAGCCAGGATGTTGAATACTGCGGAACCTACTATCGTCCCGACGCCAATGTCACCTTCCGTGATGAATGTTCCGATGGCATTCACGAATAATTCTGGGGCCGACGTCGCCGCCGCCATAAACGTCGCACCGGCTACGTCTTTTGACATCGAGAGTGCTGAAATGCAACGTCAGCCTTGATTTACCTTTATAATTTTCTACACATATATTTTGCGTGCAAAGTGTGAATCACCGAATATTCTCGAGGTAAAATATATTTATTTTTACCACGAATCTTTGCAACTAATCTAAAAACTAATCTAAAAAAGAATAAAGAAAAAATTCATATTACATAAAGTCTATGAATCTATAAAAATTCTAGTCAAGAAATTTTCTTTTTCGCTAAAAAAAAGATTCCAGTTAATAGCAAATAAATTATTTTAAAATTCAAATGTAAGAAATGCGTCGGACATATTTTTTTAACGTGTACTCGTCGTACATTTAACGAGCAATATGACTATCATCTGATCCTCTTTTGACACTTAACAAACATTCCTATTTGCGTAAATTGAACTCAGACCTCGAATGGTTACGTTTAGCGTTGTGATAACGAGAATAGAACAGACTCGTATTTCAAGAAATATCGTGAGAACAGAATGAGGAACTGTTACAATAATTGAAGATGTTCCTGGCGCCCGCAGTGACGCAGATATGCTGCAGCATGGGCATCGATTCGACAGCCGCATCTCGCGTATCTAAACGGTTGCATGAATTTAGCTCGATATTATTAAACGTGCCAAAATCTACTTTGCAAAATCCGATCTACATCTTTAGCTACGTTTTGCGAAGATCGATTGGCATCACTTGTGCTTTGAATAAATAAATGTCTTTATGCGCGTGTCTGTCTACGTATAGTGTGTTTATAACCAAGAGCCTATAATCTCAAGAAGAAACAAAGATTACTAACAGAAAACTGTTGTAATAATCGATCTTTATATGTAAGATGTATAAGATATATAAATGCGAGCGTAGCGTAGCGGCAGCGCACGAGACTGCTATGTTAGAGAAGATCACGGGTTCGATCCCAGGCAGAACCGAAAAATTTTTCGAACGCTCGGAGCTCCTCTTGGAAGGTAATGATAAATCATCGAGAATATTCTTTACCAAGAGAACTCTTCTAACAAAAATCGTCATTTGGAATCGAAGTTTAAACAATGATACCATATGACTGTGTCATATCAGCGTGCGCATCACAGGCATATAAGAGAAGTCACATTACGTCTTTATTGTCAGTAACAATAAAGTGTATCATGGCAGCAGATAATAGACCAGGTTCGTATTTTTCTAGCACTTCTTTTTCCCATTGTGCTAGAAAAATGCGAACCTGATCTATTATGTGCTGCCATGATACACTTTACTGGATAATAATCTATATAAAATATCATGACAACAGACAATAGACTAGGTTCGCATTTTTGTAATTAATTTCACTATTACTTTTTTTCTATACTACGCCACGCTCAAACTTATACATCATACTTTCGCCCTCTCAATTTTTCATAGATAAGACAGATATTCAAGTTGTTCCTAAGCAAAGTTAGCAAAATTAACAAAATTAAACTCTTAAAACTTAATCAAGATAATTAATATAAAAAAATATAGCGCGCGAAGTTTTATTCAGTATTAATTATCTTGATAATTAAATGATAAAATAAAACTTTATTAAGTTTGATTCGAGATTAATCTAAGAAGAGAGTTTCGTTACTTATTTGTTAAAGTTTAGTTATTAATGTATTTGTTAAAGTTTAGTTATTAATGTACAGGCATTTTAATTTCATTTTCGATCTTAATGTTTGATAATATTCATATGCAAATTTACAATATTTTTTAGTCTTATGAACTGCGCGCTGCGATTTGATTTGTCTTTTTAATTACAGATTTGTTTGATAAGAACCAAATATAAACGAAATTTATACCGATAAGAATAAATTAAATAAAGACAGATTCTTATTTAATTTATTTTCATTGGTCTAAATTTCATTATATTTGATTCTTATCAAACGGATCTATAATTGAAAAGATATATCGCCTTTAATATATGTTTTGTATGACTCAAATACAATCAATCAATTTTTTAATTTTCAAATTATATTATGTATTTTTTTATGTCATTTTGGAAATTTCATAAATTCGCAGAAGGAAAGCTAAACGGTATTTAAACTTTTTAGTCCTTAATATACGCGCAAACGTAGAAAGTTAGAGAAAGAGATATAAATGCAACCCTTACCGTGACATATTTTTTCTACAGCAGGTACGAAGAATTTATCGCATACTACTGCTAAAGCGATAAATAAATAAAGCGACACGATGACGTGTACAACAACGGCACCGCCTTGTCTTTGCTCTTCATCAAACAAGTCGTGTGGAAAATCTTCTATAGCCGGTGGCGTACAATTTATACCTAAAAACGTAAGTTATCTTTTGAATAAAATTCACAATACGACACAATTGTAGCAATCACCAGCATACTCGCAGCATTCATCTTCTCTAAAATTTTTGCCGAAAGCTTGAAGGAATAATTTCATTTGAGTCATTCCTTGTTTCCATTGCGAAGAAATTTTATTAGCAAATTTGAATAACAAACACTTTCGTTTCATACGGGAGCATTGACCTTACAACAGAATCTTTGAGTTACTTCATCGCAGGGTTGGGCAGTAATGTATTACTTGTAATGTCGTTACCGTTGTTACTTATTAAATAACAAATTGGTAACAATTAGTTATATTTTTTATTAGTAACAATAATAATAAAGCAGTTACATTTTTTGGGTAACGGTAATGAATATAATCGTTACTTTTATAAAAGTATATATGTATAGAACGTGCATACACGAGTTTGAAAAGGGAGTGTTATGTTTGATCATGTTGCAATTAATCATAACCATTACGGATCTCGTGTAATCGACCAGTTCAAAAGAATTGGTCAATTAGCGACAAATTGGATGTCAGTCTAAAAAAAGATCATCAGAATTCGATAGAAAAGCAATGGAATAACGGAAATTGTAATGAATCGGTACTCTTTAAGTGATACTGCTAACGAGTTACTTTTTCCAGAATAACGAATTACGGTAACGAGTTATTTTTTAAAAGTAATTTTCCCAACCCTGCTTCGTTGACATCATAAGCATTATCATGAATGTAATTAGATTAGACTTGTTTTCTTTCATTCTTTTTTTCAAAAGATATTTAAATTTTTAAGCTTAGCGCATAAATCAACGCTACCACTGTTGAACCAAATCTGGACAATTTATTGCATCACGATATTGTATAATCACAAAATATTTGTTTTAATGAAGTCTACATATGAGATGAATTTGCTTGAAGATGAAGCTTCCATTGAGAAACATTTTATTCCGCGATCTCTCTGTTTACTTTTTCGTGATCGATCCTCCCACTTCGAGGTATGATTTTCGCCGCACCTTGTGCTCATTCGTTGCAATCGCATAATACCCGAATGTACCGGATGTACCGCACCTAGACACACTCGTATTCGATGAAATGGATTTTTTTTGCCATTGCATAATGCGAGATACAGTGCGTATTAACTAAATCGGACACACAGCGTGGTTTCCATTTATAGATCGCGACGCAGAAGAGCATTTTCCAAGCGTTTTCGGTAATCTCCACGAGCGCGCGTTCTTCCGTCCTGCGTTTACGTCACGCGCGTTTGCGAGATATTAACGGTATAAAACGTCGTCAATTACGTGTTTGCTGCTTTAATGTAAAGCAGAGGCTTTTTCCTCGGCATCACACGACTCTGCTCATGGGTTAATACGATAAGAGCCGAGGGAAGAGCTTAAAGTTAACCATTATCTTTTTAGAGTCTGCCGGCAGCTCGTTCTGGCGCTAAGAGGGAACGGAGAGGCGCGTGGTGTAACGAGGAGGTAGATCGAGGAGGTGGTTACGAAATCGGTATATTAGCACGTACGTTGACTCGCCGAATAGGAACGTTCTCGCTGAAACGCTGAACGCTGACACGAAATGTCACGCATGCACCGGGCGGCCGACGCGATGTCGGCAGCGCGACGGTATGACGGTCCAAATCGGATCGTGTGGTGGTAAGATAACGATACGCCAAGTAGGAAACGTCTCGTTACCGTCCGCCATTACTTCAATTTTATGGAACCGTCGTGTCGTGCCGAATTATTTGGCGAACGGAGCCCGTGGTACAAAAGTGCCCTAAAAGCCTGCGAAAAAGCCTGTATATACGATTGATCACGTACACGCACCGAATGTACTGACCGACCAGCTCGTTAGCGTCAATTTTAACGAACGAATTCTCAAAGGCGACACTTCACAGACCGTTTACCGAACTGTCGACTTGTGTCGCGAGATACACGTTCCCTCCATTTTTGGAAAGTACGATCGATTCCACTATCTGATTGTCAGGTTTTCATCCGGATGTCATGTCGCCGATTTAAAAAAGAATTGAAAAATTTTTCTATTTTGAAACGTATCTTCAAGTGTTGTCAGGATAGATTTTTCTTCGCGTATAAACGGTATTTGGAGATATATCGACACGTGAATTTTTGTACGACGGAAAATCATGCACGAAGAGAATTTTTTCTTAGAATTTACCTTAAAAATATATGATAGTAATGAAACAACATTGTATTTCCAAGAATTTTTTAATGGAAATTTCCCTCATTCATTAATAAAACTACAATAAAATATAAAATAAGTTTGATTAATTTTACTGAAGTGCATAGTAAAAATCTTTAAAATAATGTATTATACAACAACTACCATATTTTCGGGGTAAATTTTAAAATTCTCTCCGTGTGGATTGCGAAAAAAAATTTAGAAATTTAGAAATAAATTCCGAATTTTCCACAAGAATTAAAGATTCCAATGAAATCTCTCCTTATTTTGAAAAATTGCCAATTTTATTGATGCGAATGTTACGCAGCCGCTGTCTTATTGTGATTACGAATTTCTGCTTCAACTAGAATCAACATTAAAGAAGACAACGATAAATCATTCTGTAAATGTGATAGATGAAACAAATAATTAAGACATATCGTGAAAAATACTTTCTAGTAATAGAGAATAGGCATTATTTATTCAGATGGCACTTACAATGATCACTCTTTTTCTGAATTATCAATCTTGCTCACTTCAAGCATTTTATCGGATCACCGCAATATGCGTCCAATCTAAATTATCCTTTTAATAGATTAAATATCGTCAAAATAATGGCGGTAAGTTCGTGCCGGATTACTTAATTACACCGTCGCCTTATGCGATTGTCGCGTTGCACGATAAAAAGTTATCAACAATATTTTTATTTATATATAAAGATTATATGTAAAGATATATATATTTTTAAATATTTTAATTTTTTTCTGCCCCTTCCCTGTCTTTTTTCTCTTCTTGTCTCGAGGAGACGATCATGCGAACGTGTGCGTATTGGTGCCTCTTACCGGTATATATCGCTATGTGACTGGATGTGACTTCCTACCGATTAAGCAGCCTAAAGAAGTTAAATTGCTCTCATTCAACTTGGCAGAACAGATGCCATTCATGTCTAATGTACGTCGTATAAACGTAGATATATCACGACTCAACGACTCTCCCGGGCTCTACGGCGATTCGTTTGGTCGGAAGGGCGCGGCGCAAGTTGCCGGCGGACGGTGGCCGATGGACGGATGGACGAATAATCGGTTAACTGTCGAATCGTCGATAATCAGCGCGATGTTCCCGCAATTAACAGAGTTCCCTTCGCGCCTTTGGTGTAGCTTTAAAATCCTTTTAATCTTACGATTTTTCCCTCAATCGCTTTCCTTTCCGCGAAGGCACTAGGGGTATATCCACATAAATTTGCATAAACGTATAAAAAAAAATTATCCAATCACATTTTTTCTATAAAAACGCATATAAAATCTGATTGGATAATTTTCTTTATGCATACATTTATATGGTTACGCAAGTTTGTGTGTGGATATATCCTAATCGTAGCCTCGACATCTTTATGAGATATATTATGGTCACAGAGAACACTATAAATACAATATCGTAACGCAGGAGATGTAAACGAACGGTTTACATTAATTATTCATCGCGCATTTCGCGTAATCGTCGCACTTTGCGAAAGACAGAAGAGAAGCGATTTAAATCGATATCGTTAAACAAGAATAATGATAATAAACGAATTATAATGGAATGATAAGGGAATAATGTTCTTTACTTCCTTTTAAAATTATTATTAGTATTTTTAAAAAAATATTGTCGACTTTTATTTAATACTTTTATATAAACCTTCAATTGAATCGACTTTATTATATTTGTCTAAATTTTATTCGTATATCATTTAAATTGATTGAAAGAATGCACACACTTTTATTAACTTATAAATGTTGTCATTGTAATCAAATTAAGCAGCGTTAAATGATCTCTGATCGACATCAAGTATAGTGTTACTAATTCCCATAATTAATGTA
>Ga0157363_1003002_pt1 | contig 15069 bp, 4 predicted proteins | sample AttsexASBM1_FD_111477 | JGI IMG/M metagenome (GOLD analysis project Ga0157363, IMG submission 111477) | Fungus gardens microbial communities from leaf cutter ant in Ribeirão Preto, State of São Paulo, Brazil - Atta sexdens ASBM1 | ecosystem: Host-associated > Fungi > Mycelium > Unclassified ...
CAATTTTATCGTAATCTTGCTGTAATGATCTGTGCCGGAATAATATGTGCATGGAATAATATATATTTTTTATATAATATATATTATTTAATTATATATATATATATATATATATATATATATATGTAATATGTTTAATAATCAGCCATCTTAGCAACGAAAGGAATCTTTTCAAAAATGCTTTTACAAATTATAAACGCTTTTACAAATTAACTATTGTTCTGTATCAAATAAATAAGATTTTGTTATCAGCAATTTATATAATTTTTATTTATATAGTTTTTATAGAAATGCATGTAACGAGATATATGAAAAAATGTTCTTATTGATTTAAGAAAAATGTCACGTATCGAGTTAGTTTAATCCGTTGTTTCTTAGCTACGCACATAAAACAGGAACAGATGTCTTTACGGAATTTCGCACGTACCAACAACATTAATCGAAGAAGGAAGTGACATTTCGCGAAGGGAAAGCCGGAAGTTCGATTGCTGCGAGGTCGCGTGAGTAGGAAGTGAGACTCTCGCTGATTTCATAACTCAATGTCAAATACTGATTAAAATTGTACTCAAAGAACAAAGACCTTCTTCGTAATAAAGTAAATAATAAGCGATATCTGGATTTCTTTAGATAAAAGAATTATTTATTGGGAAAAGCTAACTTGATTCTTAATCGCTTAAACCAATTATTATTTTAAAGATTATCAGTCTTCTTATACCCAACAAAGGAAAGAAATATCTAATTTAATATTGTTTTAATTACATCAAGTATCGTGATTTCCCTTTCCTTTTCGAAAATTCGAAAGCCTAACATGATAACGAGTTAACGATACCAATTTGTCGCAGAATGATTAGCTGCTTTATTATCGTATATAATCGACCATACGCGACAACCAGATGAGTTTGACTTCTGTCTAATTAGGAAGTGTCATAGTATGTATAGCTGCAACATACGGGTCTATGAGGGTGAGCTGTCGAATCTCATGGGGAGGTGTTTTCAACCCCGAACAGATTCTCATGCCACTAAATATAACAGCTAATGGGAGTCAGTTTCCGTTATGGTGGCCGGACTATATTCAAAGATATCAGACCGGGATATGCGGGCTCTTTGTGAAGGGTGTGAGAATGAGAGAGAGGAGTTTCGGTACTCTCATTTCTGCTATAGATTTATAAACTGTGTATGATTAAGCGTGAAATTTTTAAATTAATCGACAAGTACAATATTTCCATAATTTATCGTTATTCTGCTTTTTTATAAAATATATTACTTTTCATGCTTCGAAAACTTCGCTAAAAGTAGTTACATTTTATATTTGAATATAATATAAAATGTTAAAGGATTATATTTTATATTAAACACACTTATTAAAAATTACAGGTAACTTTATATTTTATTACAGAAATACTACGGAAATTAATGTTTTATGTGTGAATTCTTAACAAATTTTAAAAATATAGACTACTCTGAAATATTAGAATTTTTTTTTTTTTTACAATTTTAATAACGAGATAATTCACGTCATTGCAGTGAAATAATTCGTACGTAATAATACTTGCATATTCAATGCAGGTTTATTATGCATTAACGTAAACGAAAAGATATGCAATAAGTTATTACATAAAAAATACGGCTATTGTAGGTAACTCGTATCAGATAAATTATCCGATAGAACCGTAAAAGACAGGTATATTTTTTTTTGTGTGCAACTTACGGTTCTTTATACATATATAGTATATTTTATATAATATAACGTGCAAAATACAAAACGTAAAACGTCTGTAAAAATAGATTTGCGTATATGAAAGAGTTATAACAGCCTCGCTTTGGCATATTCCGAAAGGAGAGAAAATATGTCGTAACTTTTCCATTCGGAGATGAATGTACAATACAAAGAATAGGAAAAAAAATAAAAGGAATGGATAGTGGCAAGTATCCGTCACGTGCGTGGCGTATGTATCCATTATTGCGGGAGAGCGCGTGAAAAGCGCGCGGATGTAACATGTGTTGCGCAGAGCAACGTTTGCGCTTAGCCAGGAACCTTTCTTGCAACTTCGCGTCTCTTGCACGTCCGTAATGTCTCAGACAGCGAAAGAAGTGGGCGAAGAGAAACAGGCAACGAGAAACAGTCGTATTCAATTTCGTTCGACGTTGAGCAATCTGGTGAACAATCTGATCAAAGGAACTCGTTAGACTCTGTCTTTCTATTCGATTCGATTAAAATTTGACAGCATTTCTTATCACAAACATTAGTAATAACAATAATAATAATAATAATGCATTTAATGGAAAAATACTGTTACTTGTATGTCGAATGCTTTGATGACAAGCAGAGCAGAATAGCGAAATAGCGAAATAGTCACGCTGGAAATGCAAAGTCCGAGACACAATTGAAGGTGCGGTGCACTTGGTTATAAATGCTTCGAAGTATTTGATTGACCAATTGGAAGAAAGAATTTCAATTGACCAATCAGAAAATTCAAAGCATTTGTAGGATCAAGTGAACTGTGAAAAGTATATTTAAATCAATCAGAAATCGTATATTCTGATGTATACAGTTTCTAATAGGTTGAAACTTGTTATTTTCTGTTTCTATTGCCATGTGTTTTTAATTGCATCTCAGGCTTTACATGATGACGTTAGGTAGTTTTTGTTAGGGCTGGATCTTTCTTCAAAACACTGCATCAAGATGTCGCATTCTTTCTCTTCGCTTATGATTTCCAGTTGTTGACGTCACTTACATTTTCATTTGTGAATGCAACGATGACGCACAATGTCGTTCGAACTTTTACGTCACTATGAATTTTTGATAACGTCATTTCTGTCGAACGTACGTCACAATTGTTGTGAATCAGAATAGCTAATTATATTCAATATATTAAAAAAATATTTACGATATATAAATGTTTAAGCAACAGTTTAATATTAAAATTGCGATTTCTTTTTCTGATTATTTCTTTTGTTTATCAATATTCTTGACAAAAAATTACAAAGCTTCCTTTAGCGTTTTCTAGTCTTTTTCTTCTTGAAATAATAACGGTTTGAGGGTAGAAATAAAGTTCTATGGTTGTTGGAATCTAGAAAAAAATTTAAGCATAAAATTCAAACTTTTACAAAAATTTTTTCTGTGATGCATTTACGTACAAATATAAATCAATAGCTTACTTATTTCATCTCAGTTATATTTATATATGAGAGAAAAGTACACGTAAACTCGTAGGATTATGTAAAATATGAAGAAAAATGATATTATGGAAAATGTCACATGTTGAACAGGATGATATAATGACTCAACAAATGTTTTTCTCTATTCTCCATCGAGAAGAAGCGCGAGGAACGTGGGATATACAGAAAAGCCATGATCGCGAAAAAAATTTGTACGCTTAAGTTATATAATTAGAAAATCGCGGAGTAAAATGTCACGATGAAAATGTCACAGAGTGAGCAAGATGCAGAAGAAGCTTCTATATAACTGCAGCATTAATCAATGATGCTGATCCTGCATCATATTGTAGCCTATTACACATCATAGTATATGCGCGTAGGTGCGAGACATCAAAAGATTTATTAATGTAACTGACGTCTGAGTCATTCGCGTGACTGAAGCTGTAATATTTATGGCTATCGAAAATGTTACTAGCATTGTTATCTCTTGTTAAAGATTTTCTTTATTATGCATCACAAATGATACATGATTCACGCTGTAAGTAATTAGTATAAGTTGTATAAGGCAACTTAAAACTTACTCAATTTTACATTTCTCAAAATATGTTTTATTTTTCAGGTAAAAACATTCAGCTAAAGTAGTCTTAAGCAAATCCACAGCTGCATACTTTTGTCGTCTCTACATTGTGCACAGATACTACCTGCGTAGATCTCAGATCGATAGATCGGAGCAGAAATCGTTCCAAGAATCGCAAAGGCCAAGGCAACGGCAAGCAGGAAAGCAGGTATGTAACGACATGGGTAAATGCACGCAGGTAAACCGGACCGAGCGGAAAGACAGCTCATGTAATACCGGCTTAAGGTAGCTCTCCCAGTGTCCATTTTGCGAAAAAGTTGTCGTTTATTGGCATTTGTAGTCGCTTCTTCCACATTGTGGATAGTATCTCGTGAGGCTCCACTCGTGAAGAAACACACACGATAATTCTTTTCGCAGCATCGAATAACCAAACTAATATCTCTATTTATTTTTAATTTGTATGTATTTTATTTTTTTTTAATCTTGTTAAGCTTGTGCTTGATTCTTTGATGACATCTTTTTGAGAAAGAAATAGAAATAGAAATCTATAAAATAGGGATAAATAAGCAAGAACGCAAAAAATATTTTACTTAATAAGCGGAACATTATATTACTTTCGTTTTTGAAAGTTAAAGTTTAAAAGAGAAACAATTTGATACGGCACTTTAATGATTTAATTGTAATATTATAAATTGTAATATTATATCTAGAGATGTCAAAGCATTTAAATAATTTAGCTTGAAAATGTAACTAAATGTAACTAACGAAAGTGTAAAAATGAAAAATTTTAAAAGTCTCTATAAGATGCTTTTATACATTAACAAGTTTAGTTATGTTAAGTATTAATTCGACAAAAGTAAAAGTAAATCTAACAAAAAATGGCTATATTATTAATGTTTCAATAAATTTAATATTTAATTTATAAAATTATTTTATCTATAAAAATATGAAATATAAAAAGCAATAGTTACATAATATGTAGCATTAATGCGATAACAGTATTGGGAGAACTGGGAAAACTGAGAATTATGCAGAATGACAGGCAAACCAATAACATTTATCTATCATATATATCACGCGTAAATTTAATGACGTCTCTTGACACACTTTTTCGAGACATTTGTCATTACCTGTCTTTGTGGCATATTTTTTACATAGTGATTTTGCATATTTACATAATTTGGTTAGTTCATGTGATACGTAGCATGCACTCGCGCGCCATCCATGGTCAGTAATGGCGTGTATTGTGCGTATAAGTGCTTATGTATGCTGCGGTTTACGCTCTTACTTTCTTATTCTTCGATATTTCCGTGGCCAGGCGCCACTTTGATCGAAACTTTCACATTTCATATTAATCTTAAATTAACGACAACCATGAGCGTTGCATAAATCGCTATAATTTCTCCTAGATAGTTGTATCTGGGAATCTCTCAACTTACAATCGTTTGATAATATTCGAGATATCTTCCTCACATGTTAATTGCTACAGGAAATTTTTATTTTTATCGATATAAAGATATTAAAAAATGCACTATAAGGAATATCTAAGCTAAATCAATGGAAAGAATTTATTTAAAAATTAATTAATAGCACATACACTAGTATATATTGTAAAAAATAAAATGTTAATTTTAATTTATAATCGTATAGTGAACTTTCTGACACATGCAAAAATGTTAAAATTAACACAGAAATATTAATTTTAACGTTTTTGCATGTCTCAGAAAGTCCATTATACGACTATAAGTTAAAATTATTAAGATTTTATTTTTTACAATATATACTCCATCAACATAGATTTACGATAGTATTTAATTTATGCAAGAATTAAAAATGATTATTGTATATTAGAAACAATTTATTTGCAACGATCAAAATGATTTTGTCCTGAATAATGCGTTTCGATGGCACGGACCGACTCGCGAGCGCGGATTATTCCGCTCATTGATGCCAATGGGTTAATGACCGCGTGCAACAGTAATGTTGGCCAGTAGTAAATGCTATTATTCTATTCCATCAATCCATAACGTGGTTGGTTTTTCTCTACAATTGTTGCGATTTTCATAAGGTAGTCAGTAATATTTTCTCTCTCCATTTTTTAACATTAATAATCGATTTAGAATTATTAACGGTAATTGAAGTTTTAAAGAAATTAATTTTTTTTATGGTAATTTTGCGGGATTTTAAACCTCAGGAAAAATTATTATTTTACGGAACATGACACAAAGAAATTATATTACTTCTTAATAAATCTCTATAATCTCTATAATCAGCGACAATCGCCAAGTCTTAGACGATGCTCGAAAGGGCACTTTATTGTTATATCATGTTGCAACGAATGATCGGTGTGAAGCGTCGTGTGAGGCTTTAAAAGTCATTGCACTTTGAGCTGTAGCGACTAACGAACGGCACTCATCGTCGGGGTATACATACACACATGTCTCTCTCGTTTTCCTACCGGCGACAATGGTTTTGCACTTGGAGAGGCCGCCTATCATTGTAACACGCAAACGCAGCACGAGCTAAGTCGTACGCAGTCGCAACTTTTCTTCCTATCCAGTACACTGCACGAATCGTTATGCCTATTGACTTTTGTGCATGAAATGTGAATGCATCTTATTGTTAGACAGAGAGCCATTTTAATGAAGTATTTATCATTGTAATACAATGTGACAATAGATATCCTTATGATAGTTTTAAACAAGATTGAATATTATGATAATCATGAAAATTAGGTAGAAATAAAAGTTAAGAATTAATGTTAGTTATAATTAAGTTAAAAATAAGTTGAAATAAATATTCGATTAAAAAAACACTATAGAAGCTGTGATTACGTCTGGATATTATTTAGTTTAGAAGTTTAGAAGTTTTGAAAGCATCTTAAAACTTTAAAGTTATGTATTTTCAAAATTCAAGATGCCTTAAATTTCGAAGATTCATAATTTATTTCAAAGTATTGAATTTTTTTCGAAAGTCTCCTTCGAAATTGTCAAAAATTATAATAGCATTAATATTTATTAAAAGAGTTTTGACTACATTTCTTCTGTACCTAAAAATGACTCAAGCAGATATTTGAAAATTCAAAATGTAAAAATTTTGATTTTTAATTACCTGTGTTACTTTTTGAATCTAAATGAAAGTTTCAAAGTTTTGCAATTCGATATCGCATATTTATGACAAATAATTTTCGGCGTATTTTCTTCCGATTTGACTTGAACTTTGAGGCATATATACTTAGATACTATTGCTTTTTTTATTCTTTATACTTTGTACTTTGTACTTTATTACGCTGTATTGTATGTGTCAATATAACCATGAATTGCGATTTTAAACATATAAAGATATGACACATAATTTTGTGGTTTAACTGATGCAATTGGCACGGAATAGAAAAGCGGATATTTGTACAAAGTTCACGTTCGAGTATTAACGTAAAAAGCTTTTACAACCAAATGGTTTTGGGAATTATAAATTAACATAAGACCCTCTTACATCCTTCTTTCCTGACTTCGGTTCTACCATTCCATACCTTTTTTCCTTTACAAATTCAGGCTCCGTTCCTTCGTTGTGAAAGAATCCGTTGCATGATGCAGCACTCTGCATCATGTCTCTCATTCATTAGCACTTGCAACGTTTGCGGGACAGCTCATGTTTAACCATCTCGAATTGTCAGTTTTTTCACGACTATGCTCTCAGTATTTCGAGACTCTCGACTCATATATCGCTGTACGAAAAAGAGAAGAAGAGAAAGACGGGTACAGAAAATTAGATAGAGAGCGACGATCTAACACTTGATCAAACAACGAAGCCTCTATTGGCTCTCTGCGTTTATTGGCACTTCTAATTCGGGGACGGAAATAGTCGAAAGGCAAAGGCGAAAACAGATCTCATGTATTAAAATAGTCCATATGTTTAGTTTAAGCCCTTTACAATAATAATTTAACGCGATCTACTATTAGCACTTTTGAGCATTCCTATCTGCAACCTGTTTTTTGTTAACTATGTTATTGCAAGCAGGATGTTTTTAAAAAAATTCTAACATATATTTGCAGTTAAATGTACAGCATTTGTAATCTTTGAAATTTAATTTGCATTAACGATAACGAAAATTTACTTGCAAATTACAAATTACAAAACTTTATTTTTACTTGCAAAATATTCTTATATATTATTGTAATTCTTATATATTATTCCTTATTGGTAAATTTATCTGCGTGAATCTCAAGTATATCAATATTATCATGTACAGGCTTTTGTATTTTATATGTGAAAAGTATAGTGACAGAATATTTTGCATTTTTGCATAGGACAATGTCAATAGATGATAGATAATAGGATCAATAAAGATATAAATCCGTTATCATTTATTTTGTTTATATACCTTTATAAACTTTGTGTTGAAATTATTTTCTACGAAAAATATACAGATATATTATTGTCGATTATAAGGAATTAAATTAATTATAAGAAATATAAGGAATTGGTTATTCGAAATTTTATTATGTATTTGCGAATGATTTACCTTGTTTATAGTACATTTTAAAGAGTTTTTTTGTTACAAAAAGCGAACATATTACGTAGCTGGACGCAACATTTATTAATTAAAATTCATGTTATTATTAAAATTCATGTTATCTTTAGTGAATACTTCTTAACGAATACACATTAAACCGGTTTTTAATACAATATAATACCAGGGTGATGTGCTATCTGTCTTCGCGCATTTCCAATACTCGATGTATCTACGAGATAAGGAATCTTTTGACCTTCTCTATTTCCTTTATGATTCTAAATTTTTTTAATTATTTTTTAGAAAGGTATAACTATTTTTATTGAATAAGTTTTTCTTCTAATAGTTTCGCAGAAGAATTTATTGTGAGAAAGTATCTTCAACAAAGGCAAATGTTTTGTCATATAATTTTATCATATTACGGAATTGTACTCATCGTAATCCATAAAATTATATAATTTCTTGATAAATTTTACCGTATCATTTCCGTTCAAAACACGACACGAAGTTTCCTGATAAATTGTGATATTCTCGTCAGTTACCTTTTTTCTCTATGTTACTTGAGTAGAGAGTTCATATCGAGATTACTTAGAATTCTTCAAGAGCTAACAGAAAGTTTAGGAAAAATGTATGAAATATTACGCAAGAGATTATTTACTAGAAAAGTATAAAAGGAACGCTATCAACTAATAATGGAGTTAAGCAATAAAAGTTATTCTTCTATTCTTGCTACAAGATTATTGTGACAGTTTTATTTAATGTTATCTATTTAATAATAAATGTCTTATCTGAATTCACTGAATGGTGCAAGCTAAAAGTTTAATGTATATCATTGAAAACAGGAAGTTTTACAATTATATTTTTTATTCTATATCTTTACTTAAAACTGACAGATATGTCAGTTTTAAATGAAGATATAGAATAAAAAAATATAAAAGATATAAAAGTTGTATTTTTAAAATATTTCCCTGCTTCAAAAAGTTGTGAAATATCTAATAATAAATATTATTCTAGGATAGTACAATATACTGTTATTATCAAACTCACAAGAATCACTCTCGAATAGTGGTTAAAAGTAAACGAATGAAGAACCAATTGCAGGTACATGTTTGTTGAACATTAGAAGAAAACTCTCTTTCTGATGTTTGACGTACTTGTACGCATATACACGTATTTGAGGCTTTCCAGAACCAATTAATGAACTCTAAACTCTCGGATCGCTGGCGGGCTCGTGAACGTAAACAGCTAAGCGATCAGAAATGGCTACGCTCGATCCGGAAGTGGGCCAACAGATTCTTCCGATGCCAGAAAGAGTCAGCCAGTTAGCCGCGCGTCCAATTATCTCCGCTCGCAACGTAGAGAGAAAGGGAAAGTCAATCAGGTGAAAGTCACTCGTCAAGATAGTTTTGCCTCTGTTTATCCAGTGAGGCTTTCGTAGCGAGAGTGTGAAGCCTTAAAGGCTTGTTACATGACTTTTTTTTCTTCCGTTCCTTCCTCGCGTTTCGGTGTACTTTATCAACTTCATCAAATATTGTTTTGTGATTTATGAATTATTTTTCGAATGGCAATGTTCAAGTACAGTTTCTTCCTTTAGAGAGCCTGTTCTTAGAAACTAAAAAATTATCTCACTTAATTATCTAATTGCATCTATGAATGATGTAAAATTAACGATATCACATTCTTATCCCAATATATTTATATGTCACTTGATCATTATGAAACGATATCGATATGTATTCAGAGCGCATGATCTTCACACATCATTCTTTCGTGCGACATTTCTACTAATGTAGATTAATTTTAATATTAATTTACACTTAATTTTTTTCTATAAAATTCTTAGAACTAGAAAAGAATGAAAAATAAATTAAGTCAAAATTAAAGTTAATCTACATAATAGATATTAGTTTGTCAAAAAAACAGTTGCATTTATGCATTTTGAAAATGATATGGAACAGTGATATTATTTGCGTTATCAGTTCAGAAAGAATAAGATTTGGAGATAAATTGCACACATTAACAAATCTATTTAAGCGAAGTAGCTAACGCGGAGCGCTTTGTGAAGAAAAGCATTCACGTTCGGAGCTGTAACATTGACCTAAACTTGCGATGTTAATCGCGCCGTTCTACCTAATGACGCATGGTGAAAAGGAGGCCTTCATTAACATAAATTGTTTCTCAGACCTTTACGATTTTTTTATCGCACGCTGCCTGCAACAACGGAACGAGCGAGAGCGAGAGCGTGAGCACGCTCACGATCAAAAGGTATATTTACGTTCATACCTACATTACTTTATTTTCCGCCACCACTATACTACAATATTATAATAGCGCAGTATGAAATATGTTAGATCTCTCTACGCTTTGCAACCGATTAAAGATTTTACGGACGAGCATACACAGCGATTTATTCCGATCACATTGTATTCAGTATTTTAAACTACCAGTTCTTTGCCGTTCGTTCGTCCCGCAGGCTTTGATTATATTTCCATCCCGATGTGCATGGCTGTAATAGCGTTAAATCTCGCGACTTCTTGCTGAAAAGTACGCATTCCGTAATATGACGTGGTTTAGTCGCGCATGAATAGTTTAGCATTAAGTAATATTTATTACTTAATGCGATTTTTGTTACAATATTTATCGTTGAATTTTATCAAAATGCTATTATTAATGCTTCAAATCTGTCAATATCAATTTAATCAATCGTGTTCAACAACGTGTTCGTTGTCACATTAACTTTTTATGCCTGAATTTAGTCTATTTAATTTAAATGGTTAATATAATAGGTACATAATTTTTTCAGAAAGAATGTTTTACTGTTAAATTCATAATGTCAAATTATATTTGAGTTATTTTTAATCTATAGATCACTACTACTCCTATATTATGTCGTTAATTTAACTCAAAATAATGAGGTTAAATAGCTTGACTCAAGATGTAAATTTCATTCAAATTTAGTTTATTATTTAAATGCATACGTTAATATGGACGTTGTTTATTTAGAAACTAAATTTAACAGAAACGAATTGATTACATATATATATATATATATATATATATATATATATATATATATTGACACATTAGAAATTAAAAATAACAAAATGTTATTTTAACTCAAGGTATTAGATTACCGTTAGGATATCATCAGATATCCTTTGATATCTGACAGTGTTCTCTATGACATCACTCTACGTACTAGGATATGACAGACTCTCGAATAGTTGCGTGCTGCGCGATTTCTGACGTGAGGTAGAATATGCGCTTCGGGCATGCGTTTTATGCGCGGATCACGAAAAGGGTAGGCTCCGTTGGCGGCTGGAAAATGTTATGGTCCGCGATGCATGGCCGAGAATACACCCCCGTGGCCTTGCTGATACTTATTTGTGCATTTCTACGTACACGCGACGAAGAAAGACCCGTACTATGAAACGAGTCTTGTTCTTGTGCGAGACATGCAAATCGAAAAGGCCGCTCGCTATCGCGTCGATCGCGCGTTCACCTCTCTTGACCTCTTTTTTTTTCTTTCCTACATTTCCCCTGCGTCTGTCATTTTTTCTTTTTTCCCCAGAAATCCTATATCGGCAATTCTTGTCTTTGTGAAGTTCCGATAAGTTCATATTCAATATTCTAACGAGTTAAACTATTGCGAGATGAAACTCTATATAAGATAATTATATTCATACATTTTTGTTTCATATACAATGTGTGTCACAATATTGCGTTACAATACGTGCTCCCCTTCATTGACTTTGATGACAAATTAGAATTTCGCTTCTCGATGAGTCGCAGCGTCGGTTTCTGAAGCAAACAACGACCAAATTATTCCTTTGTATCGATTACTGTGTATGCACAGTTGCTGAGCAGCATCTTTTTTTAACAAATCATGAGAAGGGGCGGTCAATTGTCGATACATACTTTCGCTGTTTAAAAAGTCAAATACGCATGTCGAATTCAAAGTGGAAAGAAAAATCAGCAGGTTTATACAAAACTATGCGCTGGGTTATGTAGGTTAACTCGACGTTACATATATGTATGACGGAATACGAAATATCGTTTAAATCATACTAAGATACCGCATAAACCATATCCATACGATAAATCTGTCGATGACACATATGTACAAGTCTGGGAAGAAAAGAATGGATTATTAATTATAGATTATTGCTCGGTTGATACGAAAAATATCTTATTAGATATCACATAAATATGAAAAAATCTGAGAAACATCTTGTTTATATTAAAAATCTTATTAATCTTATTATTAAACCATTATATTTATATTATTGTTAAAACGGTCTGATTTAACGTAAGATTAGATACTATTAATGAGGATAAATTGTTTCTACAATTAATTAAAGGTATTTTATTTGTAACTTAATTATATATTGAAAACTGAATTAAAATTTTTGTTACGAATATAATGAAATTGATCATATTATAATTTTTTTTTGTAAAATAGTTTTTGATTCTAATAGAGACATGATGAAGAATACAGGATCGAGTATTTTTTAATTTTTGTTGTTGTGGAAGCTATTACGTGCAATTAAAAGCAATGTGCTTTGATAAATGACTGCAATTAAGGTTTACTTCTTCCATCTTTACATAAGTACTTCGCAGATCGAAGCTTGGTGCACGATGTCTAATTCGCTATTCTCGCCAAATCGATTCTATCATCCCGTAAACCGTCGGTCGCATTCGCGATTCGTCACGCGTGGCCTGATCGCAATAATAAGAGCCTCTTATGATGAGCTCGTCTCCATGATTTGCAGCAAGAAATCCCGTCATCTGATCTTCACTCGCGTTACGAGTGCGCTTCCGCGGAGAGAAATCGTCACGACGCTCGGGAAAAACCGGATGATTGCCGGAAATCATCCGCCTAATTAATGTCCGTTGCTCGTAAATTACGCCGTTATGTAAGATGCATTCACATCGGCTACCATTGCGCGTTGCACACTGTGCGAATGGAAAGATTTTCCAGTGCACAGGACTATGCATCTGTACAAGAGCACTAGAAATTGCGAGTGAAGCATTCAAAAGTTACAAATACTTTGTAAAAAATACAGAGAGCTAGTATCTGATATTCTCCGGTTGATTATAACGCCACGCTAATTATTCATAGCAATAATTAAAATTTCATGACTGTGTTAAAAAAGGGAAATTATGTAAAAAAATTACACGGAAAGAATGATTTTGTTTGGAGTATTAAAAAATTTAGATAGATACAGATTAGAAAATAATTTCGTTGGATCATTAAAATAATTATAGGAAATTTAAGCATGATGAGCGATGCTACAAAAAAGTTTGATCTTCTAACAACCAGTTTGAGTGTTCTTTATAATTATTTTGATAGTTCAACAAAATTATTTTCAGATTTCTATCTAGCTAAATTTTTAGATACTTCATCAAGATCGTTCTTTTTTTTATGTATAAAGATTAATGAAATAAGTGTAAAAAGTATAAAGTATATTCAATATAATGTGTATGTAATATTTTTAACGGAGGAAAGTTTAACCTTTGCTCCGATTATCTTTCTGTGCCCTTCGTTCATCTTGTTCGCCGTCTTCTCGCAATTTCGCACTCCTGTAATGAGATCTTTATCATGAGATTATCGTGGACACGCTATGGCGTCTCGATCGCGCGAGCTTCAAACTGGATAACGATCTCTCTCTGCCGTTGCCTAGTAGCAATTTTCGGACTAAATAAATCGCTGGTTGGTTTTGCGGACGTCAAGAGTGTAATGATCGAGGAAGAGTTGCCGGGAAATTAATATCATTATTAGAGGAGGATGAAGCGATAATTCGCCGGTGTGGGATAACCACCTCCGCGTTCACAGTAATTTAATTTCATCGGGAATGGTTTTTATCGCGCGATGCTTCGATGCGCGCGAAAATATAGTGATTGAATTGATTGTTTATACTTAGGTCGTTACATATTATAGTTACAAGTAGTACAATATATCGTTACATGTTATATATAAATACAATCTATTCGGTAAACTTAAATAAACATGCCAATATGCTCGAGAATGATTGATAATTATTATATGCATTCTGGAAGAATTTTATTTCGACATAAAAAATTTCTGTCTCTTTTTCTTTCTCTTACTCTTATTCTCAAATTTTGTATATAATTAGGGAAACGGAATTTCGTCATAAATCCTTAATAATTTAGCTGATACTTAGATCTGTGACCTCATAACGGCCTTCATCGTTAAGCGTAAAATGCCTAAGGGTACTTTTTTTGCGCGAACCACATGTGAAAACAGATCTGCGCACCCCCATAGACATCTTGAGCTATCCAACGATCGTTGGATGAATGTTGTGCTCGTGGGAAAGACTTTTATGACACGGAATTCTTTAGACCGGTCTACTTTATAATGCAAGAGATCTATAATTTAGCATTATTTTGTCTGGAAAATCGTGTCGTAGAAAAATATATGTGTTGCACGATCACTTTTTATACTAATTAAAAATATATAATTACGACAGAAATTACGAATGGATGAAAGTGATGGAAAGTGAAGCTGGCCAATAATTATCCGGTCGGAATGCGTACATGTGCGTCGCATCCCTAAGATGCTTAAGACGTTCGCAGGAGCGTAGACGCGTTTTGAAACAGATCCCTTTGCGACAAAGTCCGCGACCGAAATAAATGTTTGCACGAAAATAAACTTGCCTTGAGAGACAGGCTGCAGTATGATTTTAAGTACAAATACATACAATCCAGACAGGTGTTGTTTTGATCAATTTAAAAATCTTGCATAAACAATATAAACAAATTTTGTATTTTTTAAAACACCTAGTATTTATAAAATTTAATA
>Ga0157363_1003003_pt1 | contig 15068 bp, 5 predicted proteins | sample AttsexASBM1_FD_111477 | JGI IMG/M metagenome (GOLD analysis project Ga0157363, IMG submission 111477) | Fungus gardens microbial communities from leaf cutter ant in Ribeirão Preto, State of São Paulo, Brazil - Atta sexdens ASBM1 | ecosystem: Host-associated > Fungi > Mycelium > Unclassified ...
ATATATATATAATAATAATATATTCAATGTGCACTTTTTACATTTTTAATACAAAGTGTTAAAGTTTGAAAAACGTTCGTCGAATGAAATGATCAAAACGGCCGCTCGCTTCGAAAGCTTAAACGGCGATAGCGCTCGAGGCTATATTATTAAAGATGAGCTCGTAACAATATCGAACCGACAGACAAATTGGACCACCCTGGGCAATACCCCCTAGTGCACCTCTGCACACGCTGTCTAAAATAAAAAAAGCTTACGGATGCTACCAGCTGAGATATTGAGATAATGATGATGCCGAGAGGGACGCTCATCTTCCTCGTCAGGAATTTGGCTACAAGATATGTTTGATGATCTGTCTTCTCGTATATAGAGACAGACTTCTCTTTAAGATTTCATCGAGCTCTGTCTCTTAATTATTATTATGAAAGCCATCGCGTGAAAAATATATTGATGTTACCGTATAATTAAGACATGTTTGACTAAATCGAATTATTTCTAAAACTGTATCGAGAAATGCAAAATAAATATTGACATAATTAGTAAATGACTTCAAATGTTGTGAAGTAACTATTAATATACTTATATTATAAATATAATATTTATAAATATAATATTTATAAATATTATAAAAAATACTATTTCATATATACAAACATAAACACAATAAAAAAATTCATTAATAGAAAATTCCATTTTATTTAATTTATTCATAATGCAATGTTATAAATATACAAGCATAAATAAAGTTATCTTCGAGCACAGTAATTAATCGGTCTCATAATTTTCTTCCTTGACCTTTATTACAAATCTGATGGAAACTGACTGCATTATTGATCAGCGAAATGCCAGACTGAGGAGAAATATGTTCCTGCTCGTAGCTAATCTAAAACAACGAGCGTGCGATATGGGCACAAAATCGGATTCCATCGGAAGGGTACGTCCCATAAATAAGGAATTCGGATTTCGAGAAATTCAATAAGCGGACATTATCGAAAAGAGAAACGACCGACCTATGCTCTGGCTGACAGAAAGCGGCCTCCATCAGAAAAGTCGATATCTCAATTGGCCGCACTATCAGACATTAATGAATTTTCAACGGCGTCTAATATTACAAAATTAGTTTGGCGCTCGCTTCGTTCATTCGGCTCTGATGTAGCAAGAAGAAGTCGGAACAGTATTTCCGAGGGTCATAAATCACGAAAAATAGGCACGGGAAAGATCGTCAGCGTAAAAGAAAAAAAAACCGATTGAACGGCGCGACAGGAAGAGGAAAGGTGGATATCAGATTAAAATTCTCTTCACTCTTTCTCATTCTGCCCTCTTCACTCGCACTTTGCACGTTAGCAGATGAATGTGGCCCTAAAGAATAATTAAAGCTGCGGTTGAGAAGTTTGCGATGGCGAGAATTCGCTATTATGCACGTGGAGGGAACTCGGCAAATCTTAATTAAAGTTTATGGCATGTAATTTGGTTTGTTCTTTACTTGATGTCAGATTGGATTTAATTGTGTAACTTTTATCTTTCCAGAGCAATGGAGTGCAATTTTAAGTATTTACTGTATTTAGTTCTAAACTGACAATAGATTTTTTTTTAATCTTATGTAGAATATAGAATGAATATACAATGAATGTAAAATAAGTACTTAAATTAAACAATATTAATAATAGCATTGGGATATCTATATGAACAATCTAGAAATTAGAAACAGCAATTTACTAAATATTTTTACTAAATATTAATTATTTTTAGAATACTCTTAAACGAGTAACTATATTTAAGTAACTATATTTAAATAAATGCAAATTGTATAGATATTTGTAAAACAGTTTATAATATTCGATTACAAAATGTCTTAGGCTATAAAAGATGGTGCCATCTATCCATAGAGATAAGTATTACTCTTGCAGAATGACTTATCTTCTCTTTTACAAGCAAAATTTATAGAGCTTATATAAAATATTTTAGAATTATTTATAATTTTTGTATGTATATATCAAAGAATATGTAAAGGAAAGTACGGTTTTAAAAAATTTTCGTTTATACGTATTATCGAGCTCTTGGACATATCCAATGGTGATAATATAGAAAGTGGAAGATACATATATCAACTGCAGAGAATTTACTATATCTTGGTACAAAAACATTATATTTATATTATAATTTTAAAAATATTTTACGAAGAAATTTTAATAATTTTTGTATTTATAGACGTTAATCTATATAAGATATATGTGCAGTGTGAAAGATCTAATTCTTTTACTTTCAATTTTTAATTATTTATTGATAACTTATTTATTGATACTTTTATAGTTTTTTAACATTTTATATTTAAATTCGCTTTTATAGTATTTTATAGATATTTAAATAATAACGAAACTTATATTTTCCAAAATTCATTCTAATTTTATTTGATGACAAATTATTAGCACTTCTACTATCGATACTTTATCGATGACTTCAAACTTGCTGTTATTATATTGCTAATTTTTTATTGACAACTATTTTAAATGTTTATTGATATACTCAAATAAAATGCTTAAATGAACATTATTTATCAATGAACAGTAATTTATCATTCGTGTATTATCTTACGTTAAATATTAAGTTAACACTATTAGGTTAACACTATTGTAAATTAAATCTATTGCAGCACAATTGAATAAAACATCAAAATTTGATTTTACTTTTTTTGTTTCTAATTTGTTGTTTTATTCGTGATTTCATTGCGTTAGCTTTTAACCAATTTAATAAAAATAGTGTGTCAAAAACTTAACTTATTAATAGAAATATATTCTAAATATTATTGTGAAATATATTCTAAATATTATCTCTTTTCTGTGAATTAATAAATTAATAGAAATTATTTTTATTATAGACGACTTTCACACTTATGAAAAACTATGCAATAAAATTATAGCAATATTCTTTTAATTCTTACGTGCGATTTATTAAGAAGAATTATTTACATTGCTGATAATTTAGATTCTTTAAAACTTTATTAAACTTAAATAAGATTAAAAACATAAAATTAAAAAAAGTTTAAAACCATTCCAAATTTAAATATACAATAATAATGAAGAAAATAAACATTTATTGGTTTCAAAAAGAAGTTGCTATAAATTCAATATGAAAAGCAAAGCATATTAAGCAATTAAGTTTGTTGACACGATGTCTCGTAAAAGAAGATAAGAAAAGGATTGATTTATAGAAGAGTCGTCGTTTTCCCACGATATTTCTTCTTAATCAAGAAGCGTTAAATTTGATTTAAAAATTGCTGTATTCTTGAGTATAATTTTTGCAATAACAAGTAAATAGTCGTAAAAAGTTTAAATAAACAATAAGTACGTGTCAACGATTTGTATTCTGAAAAATATATCTTTATTTTTAAATATTGAAAAATTATCCTACATACCTACAATTTTGAATTTTTGAATTAATATTCACGATTTTATTTTATTTAGAGGAGGGAGGAGGCACTATATTATTTTAAAGAATGTCAAATTTTTTTTTAAAAATTGAAAGCTAATTGTTTCTTTACCATGACATCTGACACGGAACAGAGGAGGAGCGTGTCATAATTTCAACAGGGTGGTTTTGCTGTCAGTATCAGAATTCTCGAATAACGGAGTTAAAGCGCAAACAAAACAATGCATTTTTTCCTGGGTAACAGAAGGAGGAGATTCTCCTCGGCCCTTTTTGACTGCGCGACTTCGACGAGTCGAAACTAACATAATCCAGACGCGCTTCTAGAGGCGCCCGGGAACCCTTGACGCGCCCGTGGCTGGAATTCGAAAAATCGCCCCCTCGAAACTCGAACTTAGTGTAACGCATTTAGACATACACACACACACACACATATATATATATATATATATATATATATCTTACTGCCATAATTTATATATCTACATGCATACATGTATATATGTATGTATATTTAATTATTGTAATAATCTATTTTATTTTAAATGCAATTGTCTCTAAAATCAAAATCACATTAAATATAAAAAAAATGTTACATTAAATTTATTTAGCTATGCTTTCATGTGTTTCATCAAATAAAACAATAAAAAGTTAAATTAAATATTTATAAATGATTATATTTTATGATATTCTAAAAAGATATTTAGAATTTTCTAGCTTATACATATATATATTTATATATATATATACATATATTTTTCATTTTATGTTATTGTATTTTCAATCTTCGTATTTAAACATCGGATAGTAGTATCAATATTTCGTGGAATAATTAAAAGCAAAATGAAAATCATGTGACGTAGGTAATAAAAAATGAAAATGATCAAGTACATGCGAAGAACATCGATACAGCGAATATCATAAAACTTTATTCCCATAAAGTCTTCTTGTTAACTGACGCGATCTTATTAATGCGCCCTGTTAGTCACGCGTGTAATTATATACACGCACAAGAGCGGCGCGTGCGTGGACATACATTAGGATTCATGCGTGGTAGGCGCCAAAAGATAGCAAAGCAGGCGCCTTCTTAACTGTGGGAAAGAAGCGCCGGCGTCTGGAGAGTCCTGTGGAGGCGCCGTGTGAGCGTCCTCACGAACTTTTTAACTAAAATATTGCTTGTTTTCAATTTGACTATAGATAATGCCGTTTCTTGATAAAATGAATAAGAACTGTTTTTTCGGAAATGTAAATCTTTCGTAGCATAATTTTGGCACAATAATAAATATATTAATAATTATCAGTTAATAATTTCGATTTATTCCCATAAGATTTTTAATAAAACTTAATAAAAATTTGTTTTATTATAATTAAAATTTGTAAGATTTTGAAGTATCATGTCTGATTGAGTATTTTATTCCAATACACTGTTAAAAATGTTATGAAATTCAATGTACTTTTAAGTTATAATACATAAATTAAATTCAATTTTATGACACTAAATTAAATTTAATATATCTGCAACTGAAAAGTATAGTTTGGTAAATATGCATGACATTTAGTGTACTTTTCATAAAATTTTACTAAGTTTAGTATATTTTTCTTTATAATTTATAATTTTATGTAGATATGCATGAAATTTAATGTAAATGTTAAATTTAAATTACTTATAACTTCATTTTCATTAACAACATTAATTATTTTTAATGTATCTGCTTGAAATTTGCTTCCATTACATGTAAGCAAATTTCTGTTTTTTCAACAGTATAGAATGATATATGCATACTTTTTTCCTGAAAAAGATCTAATAAAATATCGATTTATTAAATATGATTCTTTATTTACATAGAGATTTTAAAAATTTATTGAATATATCACCGTAATTTAATTCGTGCACTGAGAAAAAATATAGTTAATTTTAATAAATATTTAGTTCAATACTAACATTAAGTAAACATTTACTTATAATAAATAAATATTTGTTCAGTAAAAAAAAAGATTGTTAAATCAAATTAACATTACTTGTACCAAATAAATATATCTTTATATTTAATAAATAATATTTAATAAATATTTAGTTGGCATATATTTAATAAATATTTGACAGCATCCAACTAAATATTTATTAAAATTGACTATATTTTTTTCACTATAATTAAGTATATCATAATTTAAATTTTAATTACGATATAGATTGATCTAGAGGACTCTACGAAATATTTGTTATTCAAAAAATATTTGTTATTTATTTGCGTAAAATTATTTTATGATACATCTCTTTTGGAATTGATCGAATAATCAGGTATTCAAAATAAGCAAAATCGATGCACTTTGATTGCTCGCTAAACTAAGGCCATGAAAAGAGATCTCAGCATAATGCGGTGTCCAGTTGCACGACGGACCCGTCCGTGTTGCCGCATAAATGGGCCCTTTGTGCTGTCGTCTCGCATCTAAATAGCCGCATGCGACCTCGGATGCTCTGTCCGTGTATAGTTTATAGGAAAATCTCGCATGGTGGCGTGTATTGACCAAGCACGTGGGGGGTCCTTTGCCGCCCATGGTGAGGCGTCTGCATTTTCGAAATCTGTTCTTTTTCTTGTTATTATCGATAATTGTTACACAACGTGTGTGAAATTGGCACCTCATCTTTTAGTTTGCCGCAAGTTTTGATACAAGTTCCATTAGCACCCACAGTAGTTCTTTCCTGATAGATTTTATAAATAGTTTTGTTGATTTAGCTAAAAAAAAAATAACACTTGAAAATTTGAGGTGCTAACTTCCCATGGCACCGCAACATTTGAAAAAATCAATTCAAACCTTACAGGTTTAAGAAACACCTTTAATGATGTCAACAATACAATCATCATAAATTTCTTTTTTCATGGGCTTTTGGTATAAATAGTAACATAATTAACTTCATAATATTGCTTTGTCAAATATTTAATATTAATAATAATATTGATTAATAACACGTGTAATTATTATATATTACATGGAAAAATAGTTTTGCTGAATTTCTAAAAATTTAGCTAAAAATTTATTTTATATTTGAAAATAATTTTTTAAACCTTAAAAACAATTATGTAAGACGCTTAAGATAGTTTGCTAGAATGCAAAATTTTTTGCGATATTGTTCATTATAATCTCATCATACTTGAGCGTTTTATTTATTACTTTCAGAGTCCATTAAAATTATTTTCAGATCTGTATCTATCTATAGCTACATTTTTAGATACTTCAAAAAAATTCTTTTACATAATTTTTTTTATTTTATTGGAAGATAAAAATTATAAAAATAATCCTTTAATTACACACATAGCGAATATTATTGCATATAAATGCAATAACTTATAACAAATTATTTAAATTTACATTAATATAAATTGTTTACAATGTTTTATGTATATGTTTTATATGAGCAAAGTCCGTGATTTAGACGTTAATGTGTTTAATTTCAGCTAAAACATAAAATTAAACGAATAAAAAATATACTTTGATTAATAGTGTCACATGTAAAAGAAAACATTTTAACAGTTATATAAACAGCGAAAATCTGTAAAACTTATATACCATTTAACGTTGTCTGCATATTCGAGCTTGCAGACTTGCAGAGCTGCAGACGAGGATGCTCTCTATTATGCTTGAAGAGATCAACTCGACTGTGTATTTCTGCGCTCGAACAAGACTTTTGTCGTTTTTCCGTGAGTGGTCCAGACAATTGCGTGTATCTGGATGTCTAGACGGCACACGCGGGTTGTTTCACATTTTCTGTTAAATAAAACAGAAATCACATTAATTTGAGTCTTTTCCGTTGCTTAGTGCCGACAATCGCCGACGGAGAGTATCCGGAGAATAAAGTCTCCTATTTTTTTAAATATTTATCTTATTTCTAATTATTTATTTGATATAATATATAATAATTCGACAAATATTTTTTATTTCATTGTAAAGTTGTCTTTTAGCTTAATTTAGTTCCAAATTAGAGCAAATACTACGTTAACTAATATCCTTGATTATATTGTAAATATAATACTTTTAGAAATTTTACAACAAGCAGACAAACTTAGAAAAACTAAAGCAAGAAATATCTTTATATATTATGTGTTATTTATTTAATCAGATTTATTATATAAACTTTTTTTCGTTTGTGTGATGAGATTGTATATTATTATATTTCTTCTATCAGTTTTACTTCAATTTTTATTAATTTGCAATGTTTCATAACGTGTGTTTCAATGACATATATGATGGTCGAAAAAATAGCAATTAATTATACTGCGCGCTACTTCCACGAAAAAACGATGATGATTAATTGAGGGAGAACGAGAAGGAACGTATTGCGCAAATGATCGTTTAATCGTTGCTTTTAGAAACACGACTCCCAACATGTTTTGATTGGTGGGATTCGTCTCGTATAGGCGGACCTTTCGTACTCTCCTCCGCCTTACGTTACCAACGACTATGGCTGTCGTGACGCAAAAAGATATTTTGCTGTCTTCTCAATTATTCAGACACTTCCGATATCAATGATTATTATACGTTGCAGTCTTTGCTTTCATTTCAGTTGTGCTTTTTTTAAAGTAATTTCTGTCAAGAAAAATTAGGGATTGAAAATTTATTGAGCCAATTAAAGTTGATTTACCTGTAAATTACAGAGTTATAAAAAAATTTGTGTGACAAAATTTTATGTGTTTATCAAAGGATAGGAAGTCTAAGGAAGTTGACGTTATTTATTATCACTTCGACAAAATGACGACAAATAACATCAACTTATTACCTGAGTAAAAAAAAGATGCATATCTATCATTGATATGATAGGTGATGATTGACCGAAACGCCTTAAATATATCAAAGTTAAAAATGGATATTTTTAATGTTAATTATTATTTTTGGTTTAATTATTTATTATAATTATATTTTTGATCATTAATTATAATAAGATATAACTAACAGTCCAAAGTTGTTTTTTTTTTTGTAAATATATATGTGACTAATGATTTTATAAATTTTGTAGCTAAATTTTTTTGTCACTCTGTATAAGCAATTTAGAATATATTTCGCGATTTTTTTATAAAACTAAAATCTTATATTCTGCAAAAAATTATAAAAAATTTTTCAATTAATTTAGTTATTTAACAAATTAAATACAATGTAATTAGACTCCAACGAATAAAATTCAAACAATCAATATATAAAAAGGCAAAGAAGCCACGCTTGATGTTCGTACTATACAATGTTTATATGTTTATCGTAAAATAACAATAAAACAAACGTTTACATACACACAAACGTTTCGATTTTTTTACATCAGATTCTCTTCAGTGTGATAAGACTTAACGCAACTTTTAAATTCTTCTTAAGATCAATTTCATATCGAGATTCCTACGCTTCATATAGTTGTTTAAAATTTTAGTAATTAATATGAAATCATATTATAACAATTGCAATAACTTGAATTATCATGCGCGAGCATATGATAACATTTCCTAATAAATTACTTCGTAAAAACTTCAATACACGGAGTTACCATTAAAATTATGTGCAACTGTGGTAGTGAGAATCTTCGTACACTAATGCATTCTCACACTCACATCAGTGTATCGCCATGACGTTTCTGTGCGACGGGACCAACACTTGACTCCCTTGCAAGATCAAGTCACATTATACGTCTGCCCTCCGACCCGACCACTCAACCGTGACCATCCCCCGAAACAGGGATAGTGCATCGATAAACGGTTATTCGCTATTCTCGCAAATTTTATAGATACTTGTATGTATCCGTTGATTACAGTGATGTGTCTTAGTGTGCAATATTAAACTTCGATAGTTGATAAAATTGTGAATAAACTATCAAGATTTTCACATGTAAATTTGAAAGTTTCTTTACGATCTCATAATCACGAGACAGTTTACATTGTGAACACACTATCAATACTTCTGCATGTGAATTTAAAACTCTTGACAAATGTATGAAGTACTTAATAAAGTTTGACAATTAAACTAACAAAATTTCTCGGAGAGAAAGACTAATTTGTTGAACATTTATTAAACTAATATTTAAAGAATTACTGTTAGTATACAACATTAAATTAACGAATTTTTAAAACGAGTTTCCAAACTCTGCAAAGTGAAAGTAGAACTTTGAGTTATTGTTGTGAGTTATTGTAAGAATTAAAAAAAGATGAGATTTGCTTAAAGAAGAATGCGAAAAAAATTTTTTCTGATGAAGTGATGTTCGACGCATAACGAGTAATTTGAAAATCGAAAAATGCTTTAGAATGTTGTCCTCTTCGGTGTCGACTCCATTCAGTGTTCGTGATATTCTCAGCGAAGATCAGCAACTCGGCGTCATGGATTGTTACGCGCATCATCAAAATCAAGCTCAACAACATGTGCATCAAGAATATTATTCATATAACGTTATCTCTGAAAACAATTGGGAAATAGATAAATTTCCCAAGGATCAACCGATGCCCAGTTATCAGCATTATTCGGATCTTAATCACGTTCACCAATTGAGTCAGGTGGTACCGCCATACCAAGAGACTTCTATCACTGAAGACGGTAAGTATTATTTTATTATTTTTGTTATAAGAGTTTAAAGATATATTACTTTTCATGATATAATTGTTTTACAATAATTTTATTACACGGAATTATAAAAGTATGTTTGTATCAAAATATCATTCTTCTGCCCTATAGTATTCTTTATTAAACAAAAATTGTGATAAATTATTAAAAAAGTTATAATTAATAGCGTTAAAATTTTTTATATTGTGGTTTCTTTAAATTATTGCAGCAATATTTGCATATTTTTCTAATGTTACACGGTACTAATTTTCAAGAAATATATATTAAAGAATAAATTATAATAAAAATAAAACTTATATAATTATAATAATACAATTATATAATTGTAATAAAAGTAATTCATTAATTTTGAAAATCATATTATGAAACTTATATTATTATTACCAATTCAAGAATCACTTTTGAGATATGCTTTACTAGAATTTTCGTTTATTTTAAAGTTTCGAATTTTAGTTTTAGCGAGAAAAATTTTTATTTATAAATTATATGTATTCTCTAATAATAGTACCTAAATTATTTTTAGGTAACATTGTTACGTCCAGCAAGACTGAATTGCGCAAAAGCCAATCTGGTAAAAGAATGAAACGGAAGCCAAGAGTGTTGTTTTCGCAAGTAAGTTTGATTCTTTTTGATAACTATTAAAGTTTATTCGAATAGATAATATTTTAATAAGATAATTTTATCAAAATGGTTTTTTATGTACAAACTTAATTCCAAAACTTTATAAAATTATTTTTCTAAAAATTATGAATATTAAAATAAATATTAAAATGTACAAAGTTCTAAATAATCATAAATAACTTCATAATATATTTCGCAGACACAGGTTTATGAATTGGAGCAACGATTCAAACAGCAGAGATATCTAAGCGCACCTGAGAGAGAAATGTTGGCTCAATCATTGAAGCTGACCAGCACGCAAGTGAAAATCTGGTTTCAGAATCGACGATATAAGAACAAACGCGCTCGAATCGAGGATGCTGAGAAACTGCAGGCACAGAATATGAAGAATCAGCCCTTAAAGAAGATTGCCGTACCGATTCTCATCAAGGATGGTAAACCTAATGTACAAGAATCCTATAACACACCTTATTGGCCAAATATCCGATCGGATTTAAACGCTCCGATACAGACGGATTTTAGGACAAATGAGATTCGTCTCAGTCCCGACTTCAGATCCAACTCGAACGAGATGAGGATTGATTCCAATATCAGTACGGAGTACAAGCCAGAAGTAAATTCAGACATGCCCGGAAGATCAAGTCTAAATGACATGGCAGACAAGCAGCACGTTGCAGAATACAGAAGCAATTTCGTGACGGAAGCTACGCCGAATGTGCATGATTGCAATCGATTAATTAAGTCGGAATTTAAGACATGCTCTAACACCAACGAAGCCATGTCTTATCCAGACTTGAAAACTATTCAGTCAGATAACAAACAGCTTATGAATGATAGGCGGATGTCTATGGATGCCTCTAATGGCGAATATGGATTTTCGAATTATCTTGCTCCTACCAATTATCAAATGCAATACGTGAATTATATGGAACAGGTACCTATGGATCAAAATCTTCAACGACTGTGGTAGGTGATGCGAAAATTAAAATCGCATTGCAGTTTCTATTCTTGGATCTGTAGTGATTCTGTTGATAAGAATAACTTAAATTTAGCAGTTAATTAAATCGTTATTTCAATTCTTTCAAATAGCTTATTAATTATGCACTATTTGAAAGAATTTTACATTTATCAATAAATATTTAATTATTATTATCAATTTAATTATTATCAATTTTAATTATTATCAATATTGATTAACTTAGAATTGATGATTGGAAAAGATAATTTAATCTTTGAAAATGAATTACATTTCTTTTTCTTTTTTTTTTTATATTATATTTTTATATGATATTTTTATGCATGTAACATAATAAAAAAAAGCTAAGATAATTCATCCTTTATATGTATTTATCTAAAACATTTAAAATCTCATATATGTTAATCTTAAACATTATATTACAACATATTTAGATATGGTATACCCAATATAATTCGATTACTTATAACTTTCAAAAATGAATATTGCAATTAGTTTTTGTTTTCAATTGAAACGCTAGACATGAAGGCATACGATACCAAGCAATTATATCTATATTTTTATTAAAATAAAAAAATTGTAAGTAATGGAAACATTAAAAGTGTTAGAAAAAAGTCGGTATGCCATACTGAAAAGATATTTAAAAAGTTGATAGTTCGATGTTACTCAAATCTCGCTAAATCTTGACAAAGGAAGATCAACGTTGACAAAAAAAAAAGAAATAATACACCAAAGATGTATTCGTTAATTATTATTATACATATACGTAAACGATTAACGCTAAATTAGAAATACGCTAGAGAATAAGCTTATGATATTGGCAGCTGTTTTTTTAGTTGACTAAGATTTTTCCTTCGAAATAGTAACGCGCCGTACAAGAGGGCGGAAATTGCTTCAAGTGGCCTTTGCGGAAACTTTTGGAGCACTTTTCCGCGTATGTCATGTGCTTCGGAAAGTTTTTTTTCACTGACTTTTAAGTGCAGACGCTAGTTGTGCAATAAATTAATTTTCGTTCAGATGACCTTTGCTGAATAGAAACAGAATTGTGTATATCGTCAATAAGTAAAGAAAAATGTTCAGTTTTCTATTAAACATATAATAAAAATCTGAAAGTGTTATATTTTTCCTGTATATATTATACTTCAAGAATTACTTTAATTTGACTTTTCAATAAAATTTTACATTTAGTATGATATAACTTTATGATAGAATAATTAATTTGATTTCTTTATAATTATTTATAAAAATTTCATAGTAGAATAAGATTTGAAATCACGTATTTAGTAATAGATTAAATTTTTATCTTATTTTGAAATTGATGAATATAATCTTTACATTAAGCAAATACTAATACTTTTACAATCAAAAAATAATCGCAAAATTTATCGCAAAATTGAATAAAATAAGCATGAAATTATAATAAAAAAATGTGCATAAATATGTCGAGAGAAAATAATAAATTAAAAAAATTCAACTTTTATTAAATTTCGAATTAGGTACTGAATCAGCTACAGTCTCGACTTTGCAATTGCATTTATTATTTTCTATTATTTTATCTTCTGCTATATATTATGTCATTGTACTTAATAAAATTATCATTATTATAATTATGTAAGAAATTCGCATATGCTTATAATATATTTATTACGCATGCTGAATGCATTTACATGAATGCCGCAAGTATTTATGATCGATTTCTATCGAATTAAATTTAATCCAGATGCCTCTTGTGAGTTCGCGATTCAATACAGAAATATGGCGAAATGGCATTTATAAATAGGTAAGTTCTGACAGCTTGAGCGAAGCCATGGGCGCCTTTTGGGTTATCGCGCGAACACGACGGGTCATCTGGCAGTCAAGTGCTGCCCACATAGATGATTTACATCAGTGTAATCGCATTCATGGTGCTACTGGTGCCATAAAGGGCCATGGGAACAAGCTGATAAGAATGTCACTGGTAATTTTATAAGACTCACGGCCATATTGTATCTGTCTAAACGAAATGCAACCTGCATCCCTTTCCAGATATCCACCTGCGATAGCTTGAACCTGATGAGATAATTTAATCCGTAAATTTCTCTTATCTATACATGTCTATGTGAGAAAACAATTATGTAATGTGAAAGAGATAATGATTTCGATGAAATCTATATCAGAAAACACGAAAGTTAAAATAAGCAAATTTCTTAATAGATGGTATAATATTCTTGTTAATTTATTATGTATTTAAATTAATTTTTATTATATATTTAGGATTTAGATAGTTGTTAATTTTTAGAAGTTAAATGAATTAATTCTTTTGAGTATCAAATGCGTTTCTCGCATTTTTCATAACATCGATGCATCAATGCATCACTCCACATGTATATCTATGTCCTATATGAGCACAGTTCCATTACGATATCATATATTCAGATAATCAATCACGAAACGCTCAACATAGAAATTCGATCCTATTTACTTGTAAGCTAAAGGGGGACCGCGACAAACCGTTTGCATGAGGTCCCAAGAGAGAAAGCACGCGACGTTGTGTACATAGATGAGCATATGCATAAAAGGACCAATGTCCACAAATCAGAAGATTTTAGTTATAAATGGAGAACTTTTTCCCATACAGATCATTAATCATCCTTTGATCAAAAAAATTTAAAGGATTACGAAATAGAAAAATCTACTTGTTGCACTTTGCAATGATAAAATTGACCATAGAATGAAGACAGATGAAGTATTGATATAAAAATCTAATTTTGTATTAAAATCAATTGTTTTATCTTGAATGCTAATTTATTAATTAACAGATTAAGAGATGATACATTTATCCAAAAATCTGATATTACTTTTCCATATTACTTTTTTCATAATTTTGAGGTATTTTCTAATTATGTAAATATTAAAAAAGTTTTATTAAAGTTACTCAAAATATAATAAAAAAATTAGTTTTCTTTCAAGGTGTTTATTTCGTATCTTAATAATAATATTCCTTATGTATAATATACCTTAAGACAATAATTTATAAACTTGTAGCATATTGAAATAAATAATGTTTTTTTTTCACTAAAGAATGATAGATAATTTTTATGAAACTTAAACTCTAAATTTATAATTGTAAGCAATTTGTTTAAAAAAATAATATGCGTTTATTGTCATAGAGAATTCTGTTTTACCATGGGTAAAACTGTTACCGTTTGTCGTTTGTATCAAAGCGCTGTGAGATCAAGGGGTCGCCTGAAATCATCTCTCTTAGAAGCTCAAATCTAAATGTCTGATTTACCAGCGCATGAAATAATAATTTTCTTTATAGTTGACATCTTTTATTATTGACATGTTCTGCACTCTACATTTTAGTATATAAAATATTTCCAAAATGTTAAAATATATATATATATATATATTTTAACATTTTGGAAATATTATAATATAATATTTAAAATATATAATATTATAATATATATATATATAT
>Ga0157363_1003004_pt1 | contig 15068 bp, 12 predicted proteins | sample AttsexASBM1_FD_111477 | JGI IMG/M metagenome (GOLD analysis project Ga0157363, IMG submission 111477) | Fungus gardens microbial communities from leaf cutter ant in Ribeirão Preto, State of São Paulo, Brazil - Atta sexdens ASBM1 | ecosystem: Host-associated > Fungi > Mycelium > Unclassified ...
AATCCGTTGTGGCAAATAATCCCGCGATATTTGAGCTACTGAAGGTTTCCTAAGTGCTTAGCCCCGGAATTTGATGGGGTGGTGCTTCCACGTGAGTGGAAGGAAGTGGATGTGTCGCACGCGCACGCTCTATGGTGCGCAATTGGTAGTCATCAGAACAGGTATTCAACAAATGTCTAATATTATAACCTTATATAAGGCATTAGGATGAGGATATTAAAATTATATCAAAATATAAATAAATTTTAAACAATAATCTTCTTTAGGTTTATTAATAAAAGTATATTTTATATAATATTTTTCGGGCCAATCTATGGAAGGTCGCATAAATGACCTTTCTCAGTCACTGCGTTGTTAATTCATTGGATTGCGATTTACGTGCTTTCTCCCAATGGCCAGTCAGTGAGTCACATCACGCGACTCACTTAGTGAGTAACAGGACCTGCGACTAGGAGGTAGACGTTCTCAAGCGTGCAGAAACGGTATTTCCCGCGATTTGGACGACAATTGTCAGTATGACAAGAATACTCACGACCCATAGCATCATGACAGTATTGAATCTTTGATATCCATACCTGATGGCAAGGTCTCCCAATCCTCCCGCTCCAACGACCCCTGCCATGGCTGAAGCGCTGATCAGGGTAACCAGTGTTACTGTCAATCCAGAAACCAAGCCCGGCAAAGCTTCCGGGATGAGGACGGAACGTATAATTTTAGTCCGTGTTGCTCCCATTGCGCGAATGGCATCAATCAATTCTGGATCAACGTCCTTTAGTGACACTTCTGCAATACGCGCGAAATAAGGAATGGCCGTAATCGAAAGAGGCACAATGGCGGCGGCGGTACCCAGCGCAGTGCCTACAAGAAAGCGCGTAAACGGGATAAGGATTACTAGTAGAATAATAAACGGAACTGCTCGTGTCAGATCTATTACAAAGCCCAGGGCCCGACCGATAGGTCGAATGGGCCATAAGCCGCCTGGGCGTGTGATGGTTAGAAGAATGGCGAGAGGCAGGCCAAAAAGAACAGCTATTCCCGCAGACGCAAAAACCATTTCAAGCGTTGCCAGCGTTGCTCTGAAAAATAACTCAAAGATCTGATGACGCATATCCAATGACCTCCACTTCTTCCACATTTTGCGATAGCCATTGGATCGCTTGTTCATGATTGCAAGATAAACTCAACACAAGCGTGTCGCGCCGTTCGGGGGACTTTCCGTGAATGTCTGCTTGTAAAATGACGGCCGTAACGCCAAAAATTCGATAGAGATCTGCCAGCAGCGCTGATGATAAATCACCCCGGCTGCTGCCGAGACGCAAAACTGCCACAGCCCCGGGAGTGTCCCCGTCTGTCATGAGTGAAAGTACATGATCAGGAAGAAATACCGGATCATCATTGATGAACGATTTAGTTAAAGCGTGACGGGCCTGCCCTCTGGCAAGAGCCTTCGTTGAAATATCTTCAGCAATATTTCCCTGATCAAGAACGAGTACTCGATGAGCAAGGCGGCGTATAACATCCATCTCATGCGTAATAAGAATAATCGTGACGCCTACCTCTCTGTTAATTTTTTCCAGGAGGGCAAGAATTGAAGCCGTGGCTTCTGGGTCTAGTGCAGATGTTGCTTCATCACACAGGAGAATAGCCGGACTTCCTGCAAGGGCTCTCGCTATTCCAACTCTCTGCTTCTGGCCTCCAGAAAGCTGTGCAGGATACTTGAGTTCATGACCTTCAAGGCCAACCAGCTTTATAAGCTTCTGTATGCGATGAGGGCGTTCCTTTTTGTGAACGCCCAGAATTTCAAGGGCAAGAGAAATATTTCCAGTGACTGTTCTGGATTGCAGAAGATTGAAGCCCTGAAAGACAAGGCCAATACGCTGTCGAAGGGCAAGAAGGTCTTTCTCTTTAAGTTCATTCAGATCCTGACCTTCGATAAGGACTCTGCCTGAATCTGGAACTTCCGCGCCATTCAGGCAGCGAAGAAGTGTCGTTTTCCCTGCCCCGGAGCGTCCAATAATTCCGACAATTTCGCCTTCCCGAACAGAGAAACTCACGTTCTCAAGCGCAGTATGCCCTTCAAAACCTTTGGAAAGATTTTCAACTTTTAATATTTCACTCGTTTTGTCAGGCATACAGGCTTTCTGAATATTCTGAATTTTAAAGCGTCAGGTCGGCGCGCAGGTAGTAGAAGCCTCCCTCTTCAGAGAGTTGCTGGCTGAGTGTATCATAAAGATTGTTGTTATAGTCTGCTGTAAAGGAAGGCACCCGACTTGGATGGGCGTTCCCTACGTTATTACCTCCAAGAGCGAGATGAAGCTGAGGAAGAACCTGATAGCCGACTTCAAGATTGGTTACGAAACGTGGGCGATTGATCTGATGATAGAAATCCGTTGTCGAGAAGGCGTTGCTGCCGGAGACAAACGTCAGGTTGGATGTCGTGTGACCATAGCGGATTTCATGCACAGCCACATTCCACTTACCACGATGCCAGATCCCGCCAAAAATCAGCTTATTGGCAGGATTTTCCGTTGACATCAAGCTGATCTGCTGTGCGTTCAGAACGGGCGTCCCTTCCCCGGTCCGGGCAATGTCTTTTACATTTGTATGATTGAAGTTAACCGCAGCATCCCAGTCCACTTTTCCATATTGGCCAAAATCTGAAGAATAACGCGCCGTGATATCAAGACCCGTTGTTCGTGTATTGGCGCCATTTGTGAAATAATTTGTGCTGACAGCGGATTCATCTCCGGCAAAGCCTGAGGTATTCACGCCTGCTGCGGCATATGCTTCAACTGCACGCGCGCCCGAAGCATACCCTCCGTCAACAATACGATGTTTGATGTAGATCGTATAACCATCAATATTGATATGGAGTCGAGGAATTGGGTTCAGGATCATCCCCACACTAAAATTTGTGGATGTTTCCGGTTTGAGGCCGGGAGAGCCTAGCGCACGTGCGGCAGCCGAATTGGCTGCAATCTGTCCCGTCGCATAATTGGGGCTGGAGATGAACGCTGCGAAATTCTGCTCTGCAAGAGTGGGGGCGCGAAATCCGGTACTCGCTGTTCCTCGGAAACCAATATAGCGATTAATATCATAGCGTGTGGAAATCTTGCCCGTCCGAGCATTTCCGACGTCGTTATAATGTTCAAAGCGACCTGCCAGGTCTACTCGCCACTGTTTGACAATCTGTGTTGAAAAATCGACGTATGCTGCCGCCACATGCCTGGCTGCATTCACCGCGTCCTCAGGTGTTTCGCCCTGATACCCCTGTGCGCCACTCAAATAATACGACAAAGGTTCCCCTGCTCCAATTGAGTATGTATCCCGGCGATACTCTCCACCAAATGCAATATTCAGGGGGCTGTAGAGGAAAGGAATGTCGACACCACGCCGAATGTCGAGATTATTCGTCCATTGTTGATTGGAGTAATTGCCAAGATAAAAACGGGATGGAGAATATCCTGTTTCCTTATAAGCATCAGCATTGGCCGAATTGTAATCAGCCAGTGTGTCATGATCTCCGCCGATTGTGGAACTTAGATCCCAGTCAAATCCATAAAGTCTTTTTCCACGAAATCCTAGCGTGAAACCATAATCATTTTCAGGCATTGTCTCAACAGGCTCAAAACCATTTGGATACATTCCCGAGAGCCCGTCAGCGGCTGTTGTACTTGGAGCACGGAGAAAGGCCCAACGTTCTGCATCCCGGTGCGTAAACGTTCCAAAGCCATAAAGCTCTATGCTGTCTGTCAGATGATAACCAAAATTCGCTTCGATTGACTCTCGTGTGACCTGAGGCTGACCTGTTGCCAGATCATTGTTTTTACCGGTTCGGGGATCAATGCCGGTTCTCTGAGTTCGATCCTGATGTTTGAATTCTGCGCTGATATTTAGATACCCGCGTCGCCCTAGTTTGAAGCCTGCATTCAAGTTTTCTCCTGTCGTGAAACCATCTCCCGCAGCATAGCCACCGTTTGTGGCTTGCATATGGATGCCGTGATTATTGGATTTCAGAATGACATTGATAACACCCGCGATAGCGTCCGATCCGTACTGAGCGGCGGCTCCATCCTGTAGGATTTCAATGTGATCAATGGCAGAAATGGGGAGCATATCCAAATCAACAGGAGTTGTTCCCTGTTGAGACGAGGCGTCTACCGCAATTGCTGCTGTCGTGTGCCGTCTTTTGCCATTTACAAGAACCAGGGTCTGGTCGGCGTTCAGTCCTCGCAAACTGAGTGCATCGATCACTGATCCTTGATCAGAACCATTTACTTCCCGGCTGATCGAAGGCGATAGCTGAACAAGCGCTTCGCGAATGTCTGTCATTCCAGTCGCGCGAAGCTGATTGCCGCCAATGATCGTAATCGGGCTTACGCTTCTCGCTGCTGTCTGGGACGGATCACGCGTTCCTGTCACAATCACCTGTTCAGGCTCTTCAGAACGCACACTGCTCGTACTGGTTACAGACGCAGGCTTTTTGACGAAATCCTCCTTTTTAAGCGGTTTTTCTGCCTCCGGGTTATCTTGATCCAGCTTATTTCCAGCCGCGACCGCCGTAGAGAACGAAAGGCTGACCAAAAGTGGCGCCAAGATATAACCACTACGCATAATAGTTCTTTCTAGGAAAAATATCCATATCCGATTATGTCATAGTGTTTTTGGAGTCAAACAATGTGTTGCATGTGGATTTAATATATAATGCGATTTATGATGGCGATATGTACGGTTGGCCTGCTTGTGTGGGCCGCCTCAAACCGGCTTTGCTTTTAGATAGTCGTAGTTGAAAGTGATCAAACGCATGACGCAGAAGCACCTTTCCCTGCCCACCATCGACCTGTCACTTTGGAAAGATCAGCAAGCGCCAGATAATGTCTTCCTAAGTTCTCTCAGAAACGCGGCACACGAATACGGATTTTTCTATCTGAAAGGTCATGGGATTCCATTGGATCTGAATGCTGCTCTCATGACGCAGGCAAAGAATTTTTTCTCTTTGCCGCTTGCTCAGAAAGAGCAGATTGCGATGATCAATTCCCCTCATTTCAGGGGGTATAATCATGCAGGTCGTGAAATCACGCGCGGCAAAGCAGATTGGCGTGAACAACTGGATATCGGTCCAGAGAGATCAGCCCTTCAGGATCTTGAGAACAAACCTGCTTATCTCCGCCTTCAAGGCCCTAACCAATGGCCGGCCACACTTCCGTCTTTCAAAGAGACTGTTCTTCTGTGGCAGGAAAAGGTTTTGAATGTTCTGAGGCGCCTATTGGAAGCTCTCGCTTTATCCCTGGGGCAGGATGCAACAGCTTTTCATCCTGTCGTCAGGGATACACCTTATCAACTTTTGAAACTTATCCATTATCCCAGTCAGCCTGACGATGGAGGGAGACAGGGAGTTGGTGCCCATAAAGATAGTGACCTGTTGTCTCTGATTCTTCAGGACAATCAAGGAGGCCTTGAGGTGGAACTGGAGAACGGGGAATGGATTCAGGCTTCTCCGCAATCAGGCACATTCATTGTCAATATCGGAGAACTTCTGGAAGTCGCGTCAAGTGGGTATTTCAAAGCCGCAATTCACCGCGTTATCAGCCCCTCTTCTGGACGAGACAGGCTGTCCGCTGCGTTTTTCCTTGGGGCACAACTTGATGCTACGATGCCGACGCTTCCTTTGTCGGAGAGCCTAACAAGGGCTAATAGCGGTATTACTCAGGATCCCGAAAATCCCCTGTTTTCCCAGATCGGGCAAAACACCCTCAAAGGGCGCCTGCGTTCTCATCCAGACGTCGCAGCCCGCCATTATAATGACCTTGTTTCTGCTGTTCCGTCGAAAGATCTGCATCATGCGTAAGCGACTAACCAATCTTTCTGCCGCCGCAAATAACAATTCCCTTGGACGGCGTAAACTTCTGATGCTGCTGGCTGCCACACCAGTAATTGTGTCGTCAGCAAAAGCGCAATCAAAGCCTGTTCGTGTTGGCATTCTGTCAGGGGAAGACGAAGATATCTGGCGCATTGTCCAGGATAATGCACGTTCAGAAGGGCTGACGATCGAGGTCGTGACTTTTTCTGAAGGCAATCCGATCAATGCAGCCTTGGCGGCCGGAGATCTGGATGCCAATGCATTTCAGCACGGACCGTATCTTCGGGCTCAGAACGCTGCCCTTGGATCTCATATCGTTCCGGTCGGGAATACTTACTTTGCCCCGATCGGGTTTTATTCAAAAAAATGGAAAACGCTGTCGGCGATTCCGGACGGCGCGACCATTGGCGTTCCTGCCGACCCCACAAACGAGGGACGTGCTTTGAAGCTGCTTCAGTCTCTGGGGTTGCTTAAAATTTCTTCTGATGCAGGCGACATGCCAACAGTCCTTGATATCGCCGAAAACCCAAAAAATCTGTCGATCAAAGAGTTGGACGACCCTGTTCTGGCACGCTCTCTGGCTGATCTGGATGCTGGCGTGGTGATTACAGAATGGGCTTATAAAGCGGGGATCAACCTCACGTCAGAGCGGTTGGCACGTGAAAGTATGGACAATAATCCGTATATCAATTTTATCGCCGTTAACGAGCCGGATGCCCATGCGGCATGGGTCCAGCCTTTAGTGCATGCATTTCAGAAACCGAACGTCCGCGCGAAGCTGCTTGAAGCCTATCATGGAGCCATCATACCATCCTGGACGTGATTTTCGCGTCTTCTGCAATCAAGAAAACAAGGATTTTACAGCATGACATGGTCTCCCTCCCCTTCCCGCTACGAGCACGCTCTTTTTCGCCGTTCAGGTCAGTCGGGTTTGAAGCTTCCTCTCATTTCTTTGGGTTTGTGGCATAATTTCGGAGGGGTAGACGTTTTCGAGACTGGCCGCTCGGTTATTCGTAGAGCATTTGATCGGGGTGTTACACATTTCGATCTCGCGAATAATTATGGACCACCTTACGGATCAGCCGAAGAAAATTTTGGCGAAATCCTTCGTCGGGATTTCAGAGCCTATCGTGATGAAATGATCATCTCGTCCAAAGCCGGATGGGATATGTGGCCAGGGCCCTACGGAAATGGAGGCTCTCGCAAATATCTGCTGGCTTCTCTTGATCAGAGTCTCAAGCGCATGGGACTCGAATACGTGGATATCTTCTATTCCCACCGTCCAACACTTGATGTTCCTTTGGAAGAAACCATTGGAGCGCTTGTTCAGATGCACCGCCAAGGCAAGGCACTCTATGTTGGGATATCGTCTTACGGTCCTGAGCGAACCCAGCAGGCGGCTGAAATTCTTAAACGCGAAGGTGTTCCTCTCCTTATCCATCAGCCGTCGTATTCCCTCTTGAATCGCTGGGTAGAGGTTAAACTTCTGGATACGCTGGAAGCTCTTGGTGTCGGCTGTATTGCCTTTTCTCCTTTGGCTCAGGGTCTTTTGACTAACAAATACCTGAACGGTGTTCCTGAGGGCTCCAGAGCTTCGACGGGGTCTTCCTTCTCTCAGGAAATGTTGACAGAAGAGAACTTGTCTCACGTTCGTGCATTGAATGAAATTGCTCAAAAAAGAGGTCAAAGTCTGGCGCAAATGGCAATTGCGTGGGTTTTGCGTGATGAACGCATAACATCAGCGTTGATTGGCGCAAAAAACGTTCAGCAATTGGATGACTCTCTGGATTCTCTAAAAAACCTAACTTTTAGTTCTGAAGAACTGGCGAAAATTGATCACTATGCCAAAGAAGGAAAAATTGATCTGTGGCGTGATTTGTCAAAATAGAAAATTTTATTCCGATTAATGGAAGTATTATCGAAGTATATAGGTCTTATGTGCTTCAAGCTCTGGCTGTGAATGCCAGAGCAAAGGGGGGCGAGATATTGCTTGGGACGCTGCTGGTAAAAGAGAGCATTTTCGACTGAATAACCTTCTGGCGGCAATCTGTTTGCGATGATCAACGCCGCATTAATGCGTCACCGGCTTCGACACTAATTTCAGAGATGGAAATACTCGCTTCTGACTTTCCAAAATAGTACTAAGTCCGTTCACGGTATGCTCTGCGTAAAGCCTGAGGTGGTTGAGCATACACACGGAGGAATGCGCGACGCATACGCTCAAGATCGCCGAAGCCAATGCGTAAAGCGATCTGATCGAGAGGTTCATTCGTATTTTGAATACGTGGCAGAGCGGCGTCACACCGGATACGCTCAACGGCGCGGGCAGGTGTTTCTCCTGTTTCTGTAACGAACTGTCGTGCAAACTGCCGCGGGCTAATGCCTGCAAATTCTGCCAGCCGTTCTACCTGTAATTGTTCCTGTAGATGCAAACGAATGTACGCAATGACGTTGCGAATACGTCCAGGAGGAGGCTCCAGATCAAGAAGTGTGGAAAACTGAGATTGGCCACCAGTACGGCGATGATAAACCACAAGCTCTCTTGCGACAGCTTTAGAAATCTCAATTCCAAAATCCTCCTCAATCAGAGCCAAGGCAAGATCGATGCCAGCCGTAATGCCAGCAGAAGTCCAGATCGCACCATCACGGATGAAAATGCGATCTGCTTCGACTTTTAAAGAGGGATAATGGCGCTGGAGAACTGCCGTATGTCGCCAATGTGTTGTTGCGCGGCGCCCGTTAAGAAGGCTTGCTGCTGCCAACAAAAATGTCCCGGTGCAAACACTGGCACTCCGCCCCGCTTGACTTGCCATCCTGCGTACGAGAGCAACCACATCGCCGCAATCTGTAAAAATCTCAATATTGGGAGCCCCTACGACCACAATCGTATCGGAATACTTGGGAACAGAAGGTTCGGTGGTTTCAATTTTTACACCTGATGAACTCTGGATCAGCCCACCAGCAACAGAGACGATCCGGATATCATAGCCAGTTTCATGATAATCGCGCGCCAGATTGAAGGCGCAAAGAGGGCCGCTGAGGTCGAGTAGCTCAAACCCTGGAAACACAATGAACCATATGATGGGAGAGAGATGAGAAGCCAAAATTTATAACTCCATGGCAGAATAAGAGGACTCTATGTCATTTCTGCCGTCAGGATCCGGGAATATGATCATAACGTTACGGTGGGCCAGCTGAAGAATTCTGCGGCGCCTCATAATGGTTCTTTGGGTCTATTTCTTCAATGAGAGGAGATAATATCATGATAGATACGTTTCGATCCGGAACGAGCATCAATGGAATTGAGGTTCCGGACTCTGTTCTTGGACGTGCGATTACTGAATTTATTCGCGATACTGAAAGCGAGCTACTCTTCAACCATTCAAGCCGGGTCTATTTTTTTGGCGCTCTGGCTGGGCAACAGCGCGAACTGATCTTTAGTTCAGAACTCCTGTACGCTGCAGCAATGTTTCATGACATAGGGCTGATGCCTTCTCACAGCAGTAAAAATCTGCGATTTGAAGTCGATGGTGCAAACGCTGCAAGAGATTTTTTGCAAAGTTATAAAGTCGATCCCTCGGATATCGAAAAAGTCTGGACCGGCATTGCTCTTCATACAACACCAGGCGTGCCTGAATTCATGCACCCGGTGATTGCACTCACCACTGCCGGTGTTGAAATGGATGTTCTTGGTCTGACATACGACCAGTATTCTGATGCGGTGCGTGACGCTGTCGTAACGGCTTTTCCTCGGACGCCTCATTTCAAGGAAGACATTATACAGGCATTTTATGAAGGTATCCGACATAAGCCAGAAACAACCTTTGGGAATGTTAAGGCTGACGTCATATCTGATAAAGAACCTCATTTTCACAAAGGTAATTTCTGCTCTATTATACGCGGATCATGTTGGAAATCTTGACTATTACCTGTGGATATTGAATCCACAGGTAACTATTCTCATTTATATTAGTGTGCTTCCCGAGAGTGGTTTCTGTAATAATTGGTTATTCAATACTATCGTAATAACGGTGCGACTTTTTTACCTAACAGATTAATACCACGCAATTGCGCATCATGATCGTTGGCAATCATGCTAAGTTGGAAGGTCAATCGATCAATGCCTCCCAATGCCTGAGCGGCGACTTTAGCTTTCTCTGCTACCCGGGACGGATTACCGATCAATAATACGCCGTTCGGACCCACTTCATGCATGTAGCGCTCACGCGTTGCCGGTGGACCTCCGCGTTCCAGTGCCATCTTGCTGGCCATATGATGCCAGCCTGGCCAGAGGGCTTCGATGGCCTCTTCGTTAGTATCAGCAACATACCCAAAAGTATGGATGCCGACTTTCAGCGCTTCAGGTGGATGGCCTGCTCTTCGGCCTGCTTCCCGGTAGAGATCGACAAGTGGGCGGAAACGGCTATGTGCTCCTCCGATAATTGCTATCATCAGCGGCAATCCAAGGAGGCCGGCCCGTATGAAAGACTGCGGCGTACCGCCGACACCCAGCCATATCGGTAAGGCTTTTTGAAGAGGTCGAGGGAAAATGCCTCCGCCAGTCAACGGTGCACGAAACCGCCCTTTCCAGTGAGGGTGGGTTTGAGATCGTACCTGCAGCAACAAGTCCAGCTTTTCTGCAAAAACGTCGTCATAATCATTCTGTGCAACGCCGAATAGACCATGAGCTTCCTTGAACGATCCTCGTCCAACAATGACTTCTGCACGTCCTTGCGAAATAAGATCGAGCGTTGCAAAATCCTGAAATAAGCGCACAGGGTCAGCTGCACTGAGAACAGAAACGGCACTGGTCAGACGGATGTTCTTGGTGCGCGCTGCGGCTGCGGCGAGGATTACGGCTGGCGAAGCATCGATGAATTCTGCTCGGTGGTGTTCGCCAATCCCAAAAATGTCCAGACCTGCCTTATCAGCAACATCAATTTCTTCCAGAAGCCGTTCCATGCGTTGTGTTGGTGACGGTACAACGCCGGTCGTCAGGTTCGGAATGATAATAGCAAAGCTGTCAATTCCTATTTCCATTGTGCGTCTCCTCGTCGCGTTAGATTAGCGCAAGCGTGCGATTTGTTCGCGCTCCAGCCAGGCCAAAACCAGCGCGAGTATCAGCAATATCACCGCTCCGGCTGGATTGGAGTGCAGGATGAATAGATGGGTCAACAACGCAAAGAACATAGTGGCAGCCAACCACAGCGCTCCCAAAACCGTCACGCCGGAAATGAATAGGGCCACTACTCCTGCGATTTCGACGAATGCCGTGACATAGCGAAACCATTGGCCAAGACCGATCTGGTCAAAGACCTGCACCATCATTGAAACACCGGCAAGCTTGGAACTGGCTGCCGCTAAAAATGCAGCAGCTAATAGGATACGTAAAACCCATGAAGCGATCATTGTCTTCTTTTCAGGTGTTACAGGCGAACTGGTTGTCATGAAGGATCTCCAAGTTGATTGGCATCCGTCATAATTCTTGCAAAATCATCTAAAAACCCTATATTTCTGTATATAATCTATCGGATAAATAGATATGTTAGATGGTATTACGCTCGATCAGATCAGAACTTTTCTCGCGGCGACCGATGAAGGAAGTTTTTCCGCTGCGGGTCGCAGACTTGGTCGTGCTCAGTCAGTTGTGAGCCAGACATTAGCAAATCTTGAAGGGCAACTAGGGTTGTTGTTGTTCGACCGGACCAATCATAAGCCGGTTCTGACCGACCACGGAAAAGCCCTCCTGGAAAAAGCACGAGCCGTGGTGAATTCTATGGATGGCTTCAAGGCACGTGCAAAAAGCATGACTGAAGGCGTAGAATCGGAATTAGCTATCGTGGTGGATGTCATGTTTCCGATCGAGCGTCTGGCGATGGCTGTTGTTGCATTTCGTGACGCATTTACGGATGTTCCTCTGCGTGTTCATGTGGAAGCTCTCGGCGCTGTCTTGCAACCAGTAATCGATGGGCATTGTGCGTTTGGTATTATGGGGTCGCTACCTGTGGCCCCGAATGACATGACGACCGAAGCGCTGTCTTCGGAGGAAATGATCATGGTGGCTGCGCCCGGGCATCCGCTTAGCGCGATTCAGGGACTAATCCCTACGAGCGCGCTGGCAAATCATACTCAACTCATCCTTACCGACCGTAGCCCTCTTTCAGAAGGCCGACACTTCGGCATTATGTCTTCCAAGCGTTGGCATCTGGCGGATCTCGGGGCCAAACTTGCATTTCTGCGCGCAGGACTTGGCTGGGGTAGTATGCCTCATTCGATGGTCGAGGCAGATTTGAAAATGGGTACCTTGACCCGGCTTCAGCTTGCCGGGGGGCAAGCAGCATTTATGATGCCAATGTTGGCCGTGTATTGTGCTGATAGTTTGCCCGGACCGGCCGGACGATGGCTTATCGAAAAGCTCAAGCAGACAGAATAATTTACGTTAGATCGGCATTAATCCATTAGACGTATGTCATCCTTGTAGATAGAGAGGCCAAAAAACTCGTTTTCGGAAGACAGGGAGATTTTGAGGATTTCTAATTTCTTTTATTGCTAACTAATGAAGTGATCCAATGGATCGTCTATCCTAAAGTTAGAGTAATGAAGATAAACTCTCCAAATTTAAATATTTTTGGGTCCTTGCTCAAGTGTGTGGCATCAGTCCTAAATCGTGGGCTGCTTCTGTTGCAATGTCATGGCGTAGTTTGACAATACTGTGCCCACCAGACGGATGCACACGGTTTGTGAGAATTAGCACGTAACTGTCACTGTCCGGATCAATCCAAAGCGATGTCCCTGTGAAGCCTGTATGGCCAAAAGAATGAGGTGAGAAAATATCGCCTCTGGGCGTCGAATAATGTGTTGAGATGTCCCAGCCAAGTCCACGCAAATCAGCCTTTTCTGCGGGTTGCTGAGGCGTGACCATGAGTAGAAGGGTCTCGCGTGTCAGTGGGAATGCACTTGGACGTCCTGCCAGTCGATCAAGCAATGCCTGTGCATAGATGCACATGTCATGAGCGTCTGAGAAAAGCCCTGCATGACCTGCTACCCCTCTCATTCTTCGTGCTGTTGGATCGTGAACAACGCCTCGTAAAAGAACATTTTTCTCATCGTATTGCGTAGGAGCAATCATCGACTTTAACGACGTATCTGGAAGGTAGCCGGACTGCATCATCCCAAGCGGTAACAAAATATTTTTACTAACGTAGTCATTAAGAGCAAGGCCGCTTGTTTTTTCGATGATCAGGCCAAGGGTAATGAAATTAATATCACTATAAACAAATTTTTCACCTGGAGAGTTGTTCAGAGGAGAAACCATGACCCGGCGGATTGCCTCTGATTTTCCATTCCATGGATCTTCTAGTGGGAGGTCTGCTGGCAGGCCGGAATAATGTGTCAGGAGCAGGCGAAGAGTAATGCTGCTTTTGCCATTGGCCTCAAATGCAGGAAGATAACGGACAACAGGATCATCAAGATGTAAATCTCCCCGCTCCACCAGTTGCATGACAGCCAGAGCCGTCACGGTTGGCTTGGTCAAGGATGCCATGTCAAAATGCGTTTCCCATGTCATCGGTTCCTGCCGAGGGACTAATGCTCGCTTGCCATAGACATATCTATGAACAACTTGTTCATCATGACCGATGGCGACAACTGCTCCTGGAACTTCACCATTCTTTACGGCTGCTCGGACCAGACGATCAACGTCAGAGAACTGAGAATATGATGGGCGGGCACATGCTGCAACTACCGAGCAGGTCAGTGTCATGCTGCCCGTCAGGAAAGCTCTCCTTCCTGAACCTTTTCGATGCAACACCATAGGGCTTAGTCTCTCCAGCTTTTACTTTTTACGGTTCCGGAAGAAACAGTGACACTAACGGGGTTACGTTGAAGTGCAAGCGTTGATGACAGAGAAAAAACCAAGAATTTTCAGGAATGATGGGAGCGGTATTTGAAGTGTCCCACCACCTGATGAAGCTGTTGTGCTTCTTGCTTGAGGTTGTGACTGGCTGTTGTGGTTTCTTCAACCATAGCAGCATTATGCTGTGTTGCCTGATCCATCGCACCGATCCGGGTATTGATACCTGAAAGGCTTGCAGCCTGATCGGCTGCTGCCGAGGAAATACCCTCAACTAGAGACGTAATACGGCCCACATTGGTCGTGATGGCGCTGATGGCCTGATTAGCCTGAGCCACTAACCCTACCCCTTCAGCGACCTTTGTGCCAGAAACAGAAATAAGAGCACGAATTTCTTTTGCAGACGTGGCGGAACGGTGAGCAAGATTGCGAATTTCGGTAGCCACAACTGAAAATCCCGCCCCTGCCTCTCCTGCACGCGCTGCCTCAATCCCGGCATTGAGAGCAAGAAGGTTTGTCTGAAACGCCATTTCTTCCATCAGACCAATTGTTGCCCCCACCTTTCCAGAGGATGCTTTGATGCCCTCCATGGCATTATTCGCTAGGCGCATGACTTCTGCCACCGCGACAGCCTCGTCTCGTGCGCCTGATGCAGCCAGTCTGACATCTTGTACAGCCTGGGCGGTTTCCTGAACGGTGGCTGTGACTGAACTGACGGCCGTTGCTGCTTCAGCAAGATTGGCAGCCTGTTGCTCTGTCCGGGCTGCCAGATCATCCGCTGCCGACGATATTTCCGCCGTTCCACTCGCGATGACAGAAGCACCATCCGCAATTTGCTCTACAGATATGCGGTAATTGGTGATCAAAGCGTTGAAGTTGATCCGAAAATCCTCGAATTTTTCCTGAAACGGTTCCGGAAACGAGAATGTCAGATCGCCGGTTTTGACAATCTCCATACCTGCACAGATCTGCTCAATTGTGTCGCTCTGAATCTGACGGATGCGGTTACTGTCTTCTGAAAGGCGTATCTGCGTCTGAGCGGCTTCACGGGCTTCTCTTGTAGCGTTTTCCTGCGCTTTGATACGATGCTGACTGCTGTCTATGAATTTAAGAAGGGATTTTGCGAGCCGACCTGCGTCGTCAAACCGGTCTCCGTAAGGAACGCGGGATTCGAAATCGCCATCTGCAACCTTTTCAGTTGCGTCGGTGATTCGTTCAAACGGAACAGCAATGATGCGAATTGCAAAACTGCCGATCACCAATGTCAGGATGATCTGAAGCAGGACGCCGCAAAGCTGCGCGATAATCTGTGCCCCTTCGTAGTGAACAAGAAATCTCTTGCACACTTCATCCACA
>Ga0157363_1003005_pt1 | contig 15066 bp, 5 predicted proteins | sample AttsexASBM1_FD_111477 | JGI IMG/M metagenome (GOLD analysis project Ga0157363, IMG submission 111477) | Fungus gardens microbial communities from leaf cutter ant in Ribeirão Preto, State of São Paulo, Brazil - Atta sexdens ASBM1 | ecosystem: Host-associated > Fungi > Mycelium > Unclassified ...
AACAATTTACTGCATTTTTACTTTAACAAGATTGATTCATGAATGCAATAATGAACCATTTCTTTAGCAATATTTATTTTCTATTAAAGAAAAATTGCGAATCGTTCTTTTGAGCTATATTCAGTCTTCAAACATCGTCCATACGAAGACAATAAGCGACAATTTCTGTTTATTGAAATTACTCCGATTATTCTATTCTGTTTAGTGGTCTGTTTAACTCTCCGCTGACCATCTTGAACTTTGAAGACACAATTGATATTTTGATTGTGAATTCTGGAAGATAAAGTCTGGTAGATAAATTTAAATCTATAATGAGTCAAATACAATCCGACTTTTACAACGGCAAAAATTCGTTAAAATTTTTATAGTCATGTAAGAATGTCATGAAGATGTTAAAAAAAATTTTTATACAAACAATATAAAAATCTATTAAAGCCAAAGATTCAGATTGCTAATGAAATAATTCAAAATTTTACATGACTGTAGGAAGATTAAATATAAATAAATAATTTTTATAAAACCAACTTTTGGCTGACAATTCATAGAGATAAACTTTCGTTTCGTATCTATCATAAGAAATTAAATTCGCGCGCGATAAGTGCTCTTCGTGCCACGCTAAAGATGACTTCACCCTTTAACGGGAGAAAAGGGACCTTCGCATTAGCCTCTAATCGGGCGCAAAACGCGTTCGATCGCCGCACATTATCTTGTGTGCCATCTTACTTTATCACGTATCTACTCACACCGCGGACAGTGTGAGAAATTATGTGCGGTGGAAAACCGCTAGGTTTTAAACAACGAGGTACATTTCCCACTTAAGCGCGTACGTGCCGATTACGGTACGCCCATCATTATTACGCTTTACGCATTGCGATCCGTTAAATATGATTACGTTAACATAGAGGGGCTTAGGCGATTTTTACGCGAGGCACGCCGGAAGCGCGCCGCTGATGGTCGCATGAGATTTCGAGAACGACCGACTTTTGCGCTCACCCTAATTGCGGGATATTCGTAATATCGGCTGCATGCGGTATCACGGTTCAGAAGAATACGATTTCCCTCAGCTTTCCACAGATTTCCCGGTCCTATCCTCGATTTTGCGCAATCCTGCCTGCGCGGCGATCCGTTTTGGTACGTCTAGCGAATGCATTTTCAAGGAGCGGTTAAAAATGTAAATTTATTCTGTCAGTTTTGCTCTTTTAATTCATCATACACTTTCCTTCGTTGTTTCACGTTATTTCAGCGGCATATTAAAACAAAAGTTAAAACCAAGTTCTGTAAGTACTTTTTTAAATCTTCAATTAACTTCTTGGTATTAGGAAGGGTGTTACAAAGTTAAGATTATATAATGGATCCTTTTGTAGAGAATATAAATCGTTCACGGAAGAAACGCTGAACTGTCTAAAAATGTACGTAGATCAAGGTAGATATAGATTTGAATATAATTTTGTTGAATCATCAGAATAATTATGTATACACAGAAAAACATCTTTTTGTTGCTAAGAAAATGACTATTCAATTTACTTTCTTTCTTTAAGTAACGATTTTCTTTAAAAAATATTTTCTTGATAATCTTAAAATATATTGTTAGAAATTTTAGAAAAGCTCATTATGTACTCAAAACAAGAATTTATTTTCTTTCGAAGAATATTATAAAACTGATCGAAGAAGCTTGATATAATAAGCAAATCGAATTTGTTTTAATTTATTAATCTTGAAATATTAAACTTACCAAGATTCAAAATATATTAAACTTGCTTACTATTCAGAATATATGATTTGAAACAAGTAATTATTACTTGTTTACATGTGTTTTTCGGTGTAGGAAATTTAATTAATCTCCATCTGTACAATTTGTTTAGTCCAAATTTTTGTATTGTTCTAGGCTTTCAACAAATTTGAAAAAAAGTATAGAATTACTTTTCTACATCACATTAAAAAAGTTTTAAAAATAATTTTGTAATTCAAATCTTTGTTAAAGTCTTTATTTAATAAAAATTGAAATTTGAGCAAAAATGAGGAAGAAATTTGAAAGTGAAATTTCGTTTGTGTCAAATTATAAACAAAGAGTTGCATAATGAGCAATGTTGCAAAAAGTTTTGATATTCTAACAGCTTGAGTGTACGTAATTGTTATGATGATCCAACAAAATTATTCTCCGATCTATTTAATTAAAATTTTCAGATACTTCAGTAAAACTGTTCTTTCCGTATTAGCGAACTAACCGGAGCGATGTTTTGTCATTAGAAACACGGAAAAGGCATTGAGCGAAGATACAGCAAAGCAACAGATCGTTCGAGCTTGATCACCGTTAGTCTACGTTCTCTACGTTTGTATCGACATTCGCAATATATATATATATATATATATATATACTATTATATACAACATTTGAAAAATGGCACTTAATACCGATCCGGAACTTGGAGGGGAAGAGCCAGCTGGCCTTTCCAGCGATATGCTTCGCTAACGCCGTTGCACGCGTGTAAATTGCACCGCAGATGCTGCCTCGTATCCGCGTATTACGCCCACTTAAAAAATAATCTAAACTTCCATCGCAGGCATTCGCCTCCGTTCATCGTTTCGCGCTGCCGATGCCATTTCCGCATCCGATGCTGCATCGGTAGCGAGGTATCGAGTGAAATCCGATCGTCGAATTTTGTCGGTCTGTCGTCTTCGCGTGCAGGCCGTAAGGTCGATATACTATTTTGCGCTGCATCGGGTGACAAGGCCGTGACATTTTCCGTACCGGTTTTCCACGGCGACAGTCTTTTGTAAGCCATACGAGCGTTTCAAAACACGGGAGATACGGCTGGTTGTGTTCCCCGGTACCACTTTACGATAATACTTCGTGGGCTGTAGCTGCGGAGAGACGCGGAGGCAGTGCTGGCATCGAAACGAGCGGGATGATGGAAAAAGCGACGCCGAAGCGTCGACGATGACGAGCGACCTATGATAATTGAGAAACGACATCGCTTGAATATTTTTTCTCTAAAAGCGTGCAATAATAGGAAGCGATGCTTTCTGACCAGTTACCAGATCTCCAGATTGGAGACTCTAGTTTTCGGAACCAATCTCCAGTTCTCCAGCAGACGGGAATAATCTCCAGTTCTTTGCGCGCGTGGAGTATTTATTAATTGCATATTTAAATTACGTGGAAAGTAATAAGGAAGTCTGTGATTATGTTTGCAGTTTATGTCATTTTACGAATAATAAAAAAGTTTGTATTTGTTGTAATTGTGTTCGCATTGTATTAATCTAGAGGAAAGCTCCCTATTATGAGATATATGAGAAGCCCCCTATTATAGGCGCCCCCTATTATAATATGAGATAATGGCATTTCTACTAAACTAATGAACGCTATCTATTGATTTCATCATGAATTTATTGTTTTTGGATTGAAAACTATTTAATAGAAAATTCATTATTAGATCATGTAATCATTGTAAAACAAGATTTTAGAATTTGGATGTCTTCAAGTTTCATTGAGATGAGCCTTTAAATCTTGTTTATTATTTAATAAATAAATATTTGACAATAAATTCTTCATGTAGTGATAGAATAAGATTGTACTAATAGAAAAATACGGGATATGTTGAATTGTTTAATTACAGAAGTTAGATTTGATGATTGTAAAATCATAAGGCGTGAAAATCGTAATATGAGATACCCATGTATTTCTAATATGAAATAATCCATGCTCCTATGTTATAAGTGAAAATTATTGCTAAAATATAAATATTATTACAATAATAAACAACAGACAACCGGAATAAACGTCGAGTGCCTATTTGTGCGATGCTTGACTCGAACTACCTGAAGACAAGATCTGGATATAATCTATCGCATGCTCATTTTTTCTCGCTGGCTGTGTGTTTGTTTGTATTTTAGAAACATTAAATAAAATTTTTTAATTGCAATACTAATATACTTTGTGTTTTACTATTGATTTCTCGAGGCATCTCGTATTAGAAACACAATTTTTTGATTTTGCGATTTACTCACTTTTTACAGTTCCATTTTTTTTTAATTAAAAAAAAATGAAATTTGAATTTTATGTAACGTTATCTTAAAGCTTATTAAATTCCCTTCAAAATGATCCATTATTTTTTTTTTATCTATAGAAATCCTATCTATAGACTTCTAGCATTTACCCAAAATGAACTCGATATCTCATAATAAGGGTCTTTCCTCTAATAATAATAAAAAGGTCTCTATGATTGTGTTGACACTTTATGTTGGTCAAATACTAATAACAAAAAGAAAATCTGTAACAGTAATCACGAATTAATGCGCCTTTTTTTCTCTTTCTTTTTTCAATGAAACAATCGGCCTCTAGTCGAAATATGAAATCTCCAGCACACGGATCTTCAGATTCTAGCTGTACAGTGCTCGGGATCTGGCAACCGTGGTTCTGATCGATACTACGAGTAACAGTTATCTTGAAACTTCCTCTCTTTCATTACATCTGTATTACCTAATGTCCATTTCAATATAGATTAACTTTAATCTCGGTTTAACTTATTCTTCTTCTAATTTTTAAAAGTAAACAAAGATAAATTTAAATCGCCGTGTAACTTCTGTAAATATAATTTAGTTGCTATTCATGAATCTTTTTCCTGTGTCTATTTCTAACAATATAAATTAGCTGTAATCTCGGTTTAACTTACTCTTTATCTTTTCTTTTTAATTCTTAGAACTAGAAAAAGAAAAATCTGGAGTGACTTTTATAATTTAGATTAAATCTCTGTCCTGTTATCTTATGTCTATTTTTAAAAATATAGATAGTTTTAATCGCGATTTAATTTATTCTTTTTTTTTTTAATTCTTAGAATTAGATAGAAGATAAAGAGTAAGTTAAATCGAAATTAAACCTAATTTGTATTGGTAAAAATGGACACAAGCTAGGAAAGAGAAATTCACGAAGCGCAACTAAATTATACGTATTTACAGAAGTCACGCTATAAATTCAAATTTATCTCGTTCAAATTTACTTTTCAAGTTGAAATGAATTTATCACTGATATCTGCGAGAGGCAGGCGTTACGAGGTTGGCAGCTCTGAATGATTTTATTATTCCTTTTTGGACCTTGTATCTAGGCTTTGTCGACACCATTCGCTCCTATATAGAGCGGCTTCACCTATTGTTTCCTCAGGGAACGCGTTAGCTTGAATTCAATGTCAAAAGCGAAATGGAAATAGCGCACTGTCGAGGAGTCAGAGAAAGTGGTGTGTATCGATCTGCGGTATCGCGGAATTGTACATACATATAAACAGAAACGAAATCCCTCTTTTCTCTTTCTTTCTCTCCTGATTTATCATTCAGAATAAACATGCGAGAAACAGGAAATGGCGTACTGTCCGGAATATTAGAAGTAATGGCGAAAGTCAATGAGCAAGATTGCGTTTCGCGGATGTTAGCGGATTTATTTTTATTCTTGTAAAGTGTAACGCTGGTGCACACGCGTGTTAACAATAACGAGTAATAATAATGGAAAATGCGTAGGTAATCAAACGCGATAATTAAGCCGATGTGAAAAGAGCTCAATAAAGAGTATCGCATTAATTATATGGAAAATTGGATCCTGATGAAATGAATTATGATGAATTCACTTACTCGCACTACATTGGTGTAATGTACATTAAATGCTGCTTCATACAAAATATTTAAATACAGTGGCATAACGTAATCAATTTTGACAATGAAATAATAATGTATATTCTATTAAATAACCTCTAATAATAATAGTATCCATTATTGGATATTTAAGCGTTTAAAATATTTATACATTTTACTTTTAACTCTGCCAATTTCATAGTTTTAATATATACTATACTTTAGTGTAATATAAGTCAATTTTTAAGTGACCGAATTTTCGTGATTAGTTTTCATAACGTAATTTATAATATGATGAATAGAAGATATCATAAACACAAAGCTAATGAATAATTTTTTAGCTATGATGTATCAAAGGCTTAGTGATTATTATGATTAACCATCCCGTTTGTTCCAAATTAAGGTCATGATTATAAATTGCTCCCCTTTTTTAAATATAAGAATAATAAATATATAATACAATTTTAAATTAATATGTGAAGAATTTTATGATTTTTTATTTAAAAACCCTGATATTACATTCATAAAATATATTCGTTAGAAAAATATAATTTGAAAAAATAAAATATAATCTCGTTACTTTTGTTGACATAATTTTGTGATCTCATGTGATGTTATATATAAACTGTTATTAGTTATTTACAAATAATATGATATTGTTTCGTCAATTATTAAAATCGATTAATGCGTTAATAATCGTAATTATTAAAAAATGTTCATCTATTAAAATTTAATTAATAATAAATTTTTAAAAATGTCTCTCTTTGCCTTTTTAAGGTCATCTTGATCAAAGATGCTCTCTGCAAATTATATACTTTTAATACACTGTAGCTCAAAAGTTGTTAATTATTGAACCTTGTATACCTATGATATCTTCTGTTCATCACTAAGCCACATTATTTGTGAAAAGTAACTCATTTCGCTGAAATTAGAACTTTTTATTTCAAGATTTGCAAGGGAGTCCCTGTTTACTAGCGGTTTTCTTTGGACGCGAGATAGGTTTTGACATAATTTTTCTGATATGCGAAAACTGAATGAAATTCTCTCGTTGATGATGCCAGTAAAAAAAGATAACGAGTGCAGAATGACGCAAGGGTCCTATACGCTTTTACGTAACGAGATGCTGCAAACGAGATGCTTCGTATGACACGTGTCGTAAAGCTGAACTATAAAAACATAAGGTTATACTGACGTCATTATATATAGTATGACGTATAAGAGAGATATCTTTAACCTTCGCGTTTACGTGGCTAGTGAAGGTTAGCGGAGTGCGCTCAAAGGGTCGCTTGGGGTGTGAATACATCCCTCGCAGCGAGGATTAATTAAACTATGGTTGATTAATCTTTCTGTGCACGCGATAAAATTTTTAATCTCTATATTGACGCAGGCCATATTTTGATGAAGCTTGTGACAGCTGTGACTCGACGTAATGTAAATTTTAAAAAATTTCCATGAACTCATCGCGAGCGGAAGGAAGCATTTTCGTGCATTCATGTTAGCAATCATTTTTCTTCTTTTGATCTATGGCTTTCTAAATATTATATTCACTGCTAACACCTAGCGATGTAAACATGCTGTTAATATTCATTACAGGATAACATTCAGTATGCAATAAGAAAATGCCATTTAATTAATAAATAAAAAATAGTGTTGTTGATTTTAAACAAAAAAATTTCATGTTGCATACTTGATAATACTTGTTGCATACATTGACATTTTACACTTTGTACTTGATTTTTATTCCACATAGAAAACACGGATTTTGCTGAAATATTTAAAGATTCATTTGGATACATACACAGATTTAAAAATAATTTTGTTAGATCATCAAAATAATTATGTAGAACTCAAGGTGGTTGCTAGAATGTCAAATTTTTTCCAACATTGCTCATTATGCTTGAGTGAGTTCTACATAATTATTTTGATGATTCAGCGAAATCGTTCTTTTCTTGCATACTAAATATGGCGGTTTCACTTATAAAAATTGCTGTTAGCAGTGTAGTGTAATACACGGAATGGATGGTTTTGTTGAAGCGCCTAAAAATTTATATAGATATAGATTTGAAATATTTGTTAGACTATGAAAATAACTATGTAGAACTGTTCAAATTGAGTAGAATGTCAAAACTTTTTGCAGCATTGTTTAACATGTTTGAGATTTCTACGTAATTATTGAAAGAAATGTTTTGTATGATATGTACTTACAAAAACTTTCTTTTTTTTCTAATCAAATTTTGATTAGAACAAAATTTTTAAATTAAAACGTAAGAAAGTTTTTGTAAGTCACATATTATACAAAAACATTTATCTCAATATATTTTAATGGTATGGCAAGTAAAATTATTTTTGTCTAATTGATGAATAATAAACAATATGGGCAAATAAAACTTACTTTCATCTCTAATTGATAAATAATGAGCGATGTTGAAAAAAAATTTAACATTGTAATAATCACCTTAAGTATTCTACATAATTATTTTGATGATCTAACAAAATTATTTTCAAATCTGTGTGTATCCAGTTGAATTTTTAATACTTTAGCAAAACCATTTTTGCTAAAGTGAAAATAAAATTATCTGCATCTCTAACTAAATTTGTAGAGCTTTCACCAAACCCGTCCTTTCCATGTCGAAATTTATGTTTTAGCCCTTACCTTTGTTTCGCTAACGCGCCCGGTTCCACCTCCTCGTTTCAAATCTCATTGATTTCGACGCTTGAATTACATTGTGAGGTAGAACCGGAAAGGTAACTGTGCCAGCGACGAACGAGCGACGGTTGAAACTGCATAAGTAGCGAAGTTGCTGGTTACATGGTCGGTCGGTCGATCAGTCGGCCGGCCAACCGACCGGCTCGATATTGGCCCAGACAAAACCGGAAATCTGTGACAGAAAGATCGATATATTTTACGTCATGTGCATTTTCCTGAAGCGTGAAGGTCATTACGAACATCCACGTGTATCTCGATGGCATTCTATTCAATCGCGCGATGCGTTTATTTCCAGAACCGCTCTTTCTCATTCAATAAACTGATAGACGAGAAGTCTCGTTGTACATGCGAGACGTTCCATTCAAACGTTATTGTCGTCGAGAGAAAGAGAGAAAGATAGAGAGAGAGAGAGAGAGAGAGAGAGAGAGAAAGAGAGAGAGAGAGAGAGACGGTAAAAGAAAGAAAAATATCTTTCCGTCGACGATCATTCTCAATTCCTTTTGTCGCACTAACGACTGTCGATGTGACGGAAAGTCCCGGAAGAAAAATGCAGTTTTCTTTTGAAAAATGGAACGCTACGTCGTCTCTTCTTTCGGAGCGTGTAATTCGTGTAATCCGTTTGCGGAACACACGATGAAATAACAAACAATTACTGGCATTTAGCCGCCCGCACGCGGTGCTCGCGTACACGGCGAACCATTGGTTGCCCGCAGAAATTACGCGGAACTAGACGATGGACGCATCCTGCTTCTCTACGCCTGACTGTCGGATATGCTAGGCTAGCGTTTTATTACGCGTGGCAAATAATCAGAAAGTTCCAGGCGGAAACAGCGAGCACTTCATTTCACAAAAGACTACGCGCGAGTGATCCGAAAGATCTATCGCACGTTTTAAAATGTTATTAATGCTTTGTGCTCAACTGTAATTGTATGTTTAAATAGTCTTTAAGTAGTAACAATTTAAGTAGCAACAATTACTTTATCGCACCAATTTGCAATTTACTCGTTGCAACAATATGTTTGATGACTTTACAACCTACAAAAGCGCAAATATCCAATGCCGTTTTTAAGGAAAAAATATTATAATACAGAGTTCTTAAATAGTTCTTAAATATTAGTATAATCTAAAAGATTTTAAAGGTGTTGCTCGCGCATTTCAAGACAAAAACTTTACATGTCCATCTGTTCAAAACGATTTACAATTTTAAAGATACAGAGTCAAAGTTGAAGGAAAAGTTTCGTTTCTCCAAAAATTTCGAAAACCTCGAATTTTTTGAAACTTTCTGTGTTTCAAAGACATGAAGTCTTAATTTTTAGGGCCATACATTATTTTTTTATTCAATCAAGAGCAAACTCAATAATAAGCGGATATCTTTAAAATAATAAGCAATTTTGGATACATAATTAGATGAAGTTTTTGTCTCGAATTTATGTGAGAAATTACTCTTTAAAATTACTTTGTATATATTATATATATATATATATATATATATATATTGTATGTAAATATATACTATTTATAAAATATTATTTTGTATATATTATTTATAATATATTATATTTTATTTAATATTTATTATAATATATGCTATACTTTATTAAAAAATTACCGGAAGTCTGCGTAATAATACACCTGCGTGGGATGTATAAATTCAACCGCGATACACAATTTTATTTAGCACGTGATAATCGCAGTAATTTCCGTTCAGCATTCTCTCATTGAAGAGAAAAATATCTCCCACCGTGAGCCTTAGGAGGATAGCGAGCCGTATGTGGAGCAAGGCTACGTACTAGGACAAAAATATTTTAAATGTAACGTATCTACACCGCAGTCGTCTCCGCACTCTCGACCTCGTCGATTCTGCTATACGCTCAATAAGATCTGTCAATAGGTGAGTTTAGGTGAGAACGCGGACAACTGTGGAAAGGGCGGCAGCGGCGACGAATTGATTCCGCCAGAGAGCTGGAAATCCTTTTGCGCCGTTCAAGGATAAAGCTGACGTTTCAATCGCCTTGTCCTGGATTCGAATGGGTTCTCCGGTATCGCCCCCCCCCCGCCCCGAGTAGCGAAACTCATCCAAGCCGATATATTTGGATCCTTTTCTGTCTCTCTTCCTCCTTCTCTCACCCCCGGTCTAAGACCATCGACTGTGCGCTGTTCTATGCGCAGCAATAATTGGCTAATTAAGTCACCCTCACGCTCGTGAGTCGTCAGTGTCCAGATAATTTGGTTCCGGACTACCGATCTTTCCTGCGGTACACAACACAATGTAGGTCAATTGCTGCGAACATACCATAAACTGTTGACCAGGAGGATTCATTCGACACATCCGTCGATGTTTAAGACCATGGACACTGCTGGGCTTGATGTTTTTGCGGCTACCATTACACGTTTAACGCATTCGTATTCGTAAAACACCCAGAGTGCGTTCCCCGGATCTACAAAGCCATCTTTCATCTTTCTCTTTGATTTATTTCTCGAGTAGGTTTTTCCGAAGGCCTACACTTTTCGAGTTTTGATTAAAGGTGGAAGACTTTCATAAGAAAACTTAAATTCATAATGTTAAATTCATGAGGCAAATTCTATTCATAATTTGAGTTATTTTCAATTTCCATAGGTCTTCATTGCTTCTATCCGATATGTCGTTAATTTAATTAAAACAATGGAAATTACAAACTAATAAGTTTTTCATAGACTCTTTTAATTGAACAATTTAGAAATATGATAAGAACATAAGTATAGGCGATAAGAGTCAACGCTGGAGTTAAACAAATGTAATTCAAGAAAATGTATTAAATTTGATCCAAATTTGATTTATTATTTATCAAATGTATATACAAATAAACGACGTTTACTATGAAACCAACCACAGAAATGGATTAATTTACATTTTAATGCATATTGAAGTTAAAAATAACACATTGTTTAACTAAAAAAAATTGAATTATCATTATTTCTTTGATATCTAACAGAGATATGAACACTAAAATCTTAAATAGATTGTTAAATAGCGTTCCTTGTCGAATTCCTTGTACAGATTTGTAATTCTGGTCGAGCGAAAAATTAATGCAAATTGCTTATAAAATCCGCAAGTGAAACGTAGTTCTCTAAATGTAGGATGTACTGTATAATCAGCGAGATTTACGTTTTTCTCAAAACAGTAAATACGATAATTGCGGAAGGCGAGGGCGATCAACCTCCGCATATCTTAACCCTTCATACACCTAAGTATGTGGGGTAATAATTTCTCATCTCTATTATTGTAAACTAGGTCCACATATATAGCTTCAGTATACAAATATAAAATAGTTCTTTTTACTCCAGTATTGTGATCCATAAAGATACAAGTTAATTTTATCTCGATATACGTATGCATTTTTGCGTGATATTTTTGCGAACGTAACATCGAAGTTATAAATACGCTTAAAAAAGAGAATTTTGATTTGTAAAACAAATAAACATTGCTAATGATAAAGACATGTTTAAATATTTGATTCTATATGTTCTCATTTGTTTGCATAAAAAAATAGTATTATGATATAAAGCAAAAGATAATTTTAACTCGATCCATAGACTCTTTGCGTGATCATGCGAATTAATACATCGAAGTTATTGATAACTATAAAGAGAATTTCAATTTTCAAGATCTATACATAAACTTTGCTGACAATAAAGATACGTTTTCAAACATTTGATCCTATCCATTCTCATAAAAGTAATTAAAAATTAATTAGTGTAGATAGTGTGCGTGTGTGTTAAATCTTTGTTCTTTTCTCTGAAGATAAAATTAGAGAGTTGAATCTCACGCTGTCAGAAATAATCGCTTATTATAATAGATTATAATAGATTTATAATAGATTTTTTTCTACAATCCTTTAATCGCTAAGCCTTTACTATTAGATGTGAAACGAGCAATGGTAACTCTTAAATTAAACAATATTTAGTACAAAATATTGTTTTTATAATTTCTATATGTGAAGTTAAAATGTGAATCCATTTCTATGATTAGTTTCAAAATAAATATAGTCCATATTAACATATGCATTTAAGAATGCTCTCCGACTGCAGTTGTGCTCAACCTAATGAGCACATTAATGCTCACCATTATGAAAATTTTTATGAAAATTTATTTTACTTTTATATATAAGACATTCCATAAATGTTAATGTGTTTATACAAGTTTTTTTATACAATATAAAGTGCTTCCCGTACGCAGTAGCTTCGCTACTGCCGCCGGGCGAAAAAATAGCTACTTTATTTACTTTGCTATTTACTTTGCTCAATGATTTCTTAGAAACGAATACCGGAAGCCATTTTCAGACAAATTTCATTATTCCTTGTGATATCAAGTTTTATGTCTCATTGTTTCAAAAAATTGTTAAGAAAAATTTTTTTATAGTGAATAAAAAGACCACTTTCGAATAAGTTTAGATAGGGACTCTATGTATATATATATTTTTTTTTTTCAACACTTCAACTTTGAAATGAAATATCTCGATTTTTAATCCCGCTCCAGATATTGAGTTTTATAAAGCACATATATATATATATATATATATATGTGTGTTCAGGACTAAAATAAGTTTATTCTGTAAGTTTCGGAAAAATCTAAAGAAAATGAATTTTTTTTCGGAGAAATCATCCTTAATAAATAATAAACTACAATATATTTTACAATATATTTGAGACCAATTTAATATTTTTTTTTTTTAGTTAAATTCTTTAACTCCTTTGTTTTAATCTAATTAATGATATATCGAATAAGAGCAGTGACGATCTGTAGAAATGATTAAAATGACTCAAATTGCAATTTGACATTATGAATTTAACAACATTCTTTTTAAGAACGCACAGTTCTGGCAAGCAACCGTTGCTTAGCAAGGAGTTTATAGGTACCTTCCGTTCAGACAGTCTAGACTATCCAAACAACGACGTGAGGAACTGTGCGTAGGCTGTCGTGCGTGAGATAACGCGTGTGCGTAAGGTTTCTACCGAAACAAACTACTCTTTCCACTACGCTCCACGGACCATCGCGTGAACATTTGGAGAAAGAAACTTGGCTGGAAAACAGCTGGAATCTCTATTGTAGAATGGAAAGAGATGTCGAGGGAGAAAGAGAATTTTTATCTTTCCACACACAAACACACACACAGACACACACACACACACACACATATATACGATGTGGGATCCCGCCTTTCGAAGTTCCGTCACGTTCGTCACGTTTGCTCGCAATAACGCGATCATCGGCGTGTTATTGCGATCTCGTCCACAATTCGACACGTCGCGTACACAACGCCGATGCAATTTTTTGCCGAGACAATACGATTGATTTGGAGCCTTGTTCGCGTCTAGGCGATTAGGACTGATACAGTCTTTCGAACTTTCGACGCGCTCGAGATCGATTGCAACGCGAGATAGATAGTTTCATTGTCATGGAATCGGAGCTTCACGAGTTTGTCGTTCATCGAACCTTCAGAGTTTCATTCCTTTGAGTGTAGAGCAGAACTAAATGATTAGACACGGACGACACAAGACTCGCGATGACAAACGCTGAGGATGAACTATTTCTTTATGTGAAAAGAAAATGAAAATCGTCAAGCAGATATGTCCATGATTTACATTGAAGACGATGGATTCTGGATGCATATATGCGCTTATAAAGTCGATCTCACTATCTCTTAACTTTTTTGATTGACGAAAAGAAGAGTTGCCAAGTGTTAAATTGAAACTGATGATTTGTATCCTTTCTTAATTATTAACATCGAACCATTGACGGTATCCCATGCATTAGAACTGTCAAAGATGCCAATTTGTATAATTTTTTGATTAATGAAGATTTATTTTGATATTATTTGATATTTGATATATATTTAGCAGGGTTGAATAACTTTTTTTTAAACTAAATTAAATTAAAGTTAAGTAACAACCTTAAAAATTTAACTTAGTTAAGATACAAGTTAATTTATAATGAAATTAATTGAATTAAAAATTAAGTTAATAAAAAAAAGTAATTAAAAAGTTAAAAATTAAATTTGTTTTTTTTTTATTTTTTTAATTCATGATTCCAAGGTTTCAGGCTAACGGAAATGAACAAATATATACTTCATTTAGAAAGTATTCTATATTTTATTTACACGTTTGGTTTATATATGTATACTATTTAGTATATAAGATTCGAATACTGACGAACTATGAATACTGACCTGTGATGTGATAAATATTAAAGCTTCCGACACAATACGAGGGAATAGTGATAGTAATAAGGAATAATTTCAGATTTCAACCTATCGGAAACTAGATATCGAAATACACGACGTTTCTGACAGATTGAAATCTGGGGATTGATTGTGTAATTTGAGATGAAAATTACAAAAGTGAGCTAATTCATTAGAATATTTATAATTTCATTGATCAACACCTAGCAATTCAGACAGCACAAAATACTAAAAGATAAAATAATATACAAAATACAAATAAATAGAAAAGAGGTCTTTTTTAAGCTATTTCGAAAAGCGAAGGCCAAAAAGATGATGAAAAGGCATTGTTTTTAGATTGTCTTTTTAGTAAGACTGAAAGATGTCTATAAGATTTCTCTTTTAATTTTGTCGGAAATTTAAAAAAGGCATCTTTTCGTCATCTTTCTATGGTTGTCATTTTCACAAAGCAAAAGGTCGACTAAAAGATATCTTTTCGTATTGTCGAAAAAGACAAGATGAAAAAGATCGACTAAAGAAGAAAAA
>Ga0157363_1003006_pt1 | contig 15066 bp, 14 predicted proteins | sample AttsexASBM1_FD_111477 | JGI IMG/M metagenome (GOLD analysis project Ga0157363, IMG submission 111477) | Fungus gardens microbial communities from leaf cutter ant in Ribeirão Preto, State of São Paulo, Brazil - Atta sexdens ASBM1 | ecosystem: Host-associated > Fungi > Mycelium > Unclassified ...
ATCGTTCCCTTCGGTAAAAGACATCGGCCGATTCCGAGAACTGCCGGAAAGAGAAATGGAGAGAGAGAGAGAGAGAGAGAGAGAGACTCTCAGACTATTTTCCTATCCGCGTCTTCTCCTTTTCCGCGTCTGTCTCACAATACGAGTTCGCGCATCGCTTCGATCTCGCAAACTCGCGAAACAAAGTGCCGGCTCGGTGCTACGGTGCGGAAAGACAGACGGTGCGCTTCTCTCGTATATATGTTAAATATTTCGCGGTCTTGTCCATTGTTCTCCCGCCGCGTGAATTGACTTTATTGGCTTTCGACTCGGTGTGCCGAGTAGGATTCGAAGTGTTCCCTATTTGTCCACGTATGTCGTACGATGTTCACGAGGGATAATTCTGACTCCGTGATAGATGCCGCATCGGAATACCTACGGTTCAATTTCAACGAAATCTTGACATCTTGTCCCTTATTCGCCCAAGTATTTTATAATTAAATTGCAGGCTATCAAAAAAGTTTGACTATGAAGTTTTGTGTTTTTTCGCTAAATCAATTAGTAAAGTATACTCACAAAAAATGAACTCTGGACTATTACTTGTATCTTATTAAATATCAAAAATAAAATAATTCAACATTCAAAATAGCCATCCTTAATTTTGATAAAAGTGTTTCAGGAATGTTTCAATCATGATTGCATAAATATCCATTGGATAATCTTCCAGGTAGGCAATAGAGCGGTCTTCAGTTCATCAATCAATGAAAGTTTTTTAGTTTAAACTATTTGATATTTAATATAAAGTACAACTAATACTCCAGAGTTTTTTGAAATATACTACTCAAGTAATAAATTGACGTTATCGTCATTTTAATGTTAAAATACTGTCTTTAATATTATTTTAATCAATTACTTTAATTTGTCAAAATGACAAATACGTTACAAATACGTTCGTTTACTATTTAAATAAGGATTTGATAAACATACCAAATTTTGTCATACAAATCTTTTTTTTTCATCCTGTATATACACAAAATTATATCCAATCAAATCCATTAAAAAAAAAAATAAAATAAAGAAAATAATTTGCTCAAGTGATTAAAATAAAACAGAACATGTAAATGAATTTATTATTGAATATAATTACTCGCGAAAAAGATCTTGCATTGACTTTGATGATCATTTCTGTTTATTTTTTATTTTGTTTGAAAGTCTTAATTTCTTTATTATTGAAATTTATTATTCTTTATGTTTCATTAGATAATAAAGTGTACACACACGCACACACGCGCACACACACAGGCGCGCGCACACACACACACACACACACACACACACAGAGAGAGAGAGAGAGAGAGAGAGAGAAGCGCAATCCAATTCGCACATTTCTAATATAAAAATTGCTTATTATGGTAGCACAAGAAAAAAAATTCTGTTTGCATTCCCTAATGTGCTCAGAGGGTTAATGTAATGTACGGCGATCATATATATAAATACTTTAACACCGTACAATATTACCGTAGCGTTGCTGAAAATAACCGTATATGAAGTATTCAGCGGCTTGAAGCGAACGATAAGACATAAATCGTTGCGTTTTTATCGATCATTGCGCTCTACATCGCGCACAATAGTGCCAGCTCCTCTATTATTACGGGTTCATTATAGATCGGAATCTTTAGCGTCCACCTAAATCCGTCATTATCCATACCTGCTCTCAGCATAAAAATTACAACGTCGAAACATGCAACAGGTTCACAACGATTGCCCCCTCGTTTAGTTCACAAGATGAACAAAGATGATTTTGTGGCGGATCCTAATTTATTTTTATTTTCCTCAGTAATGACACACACTTCCTAGACATTCACAATTAGTTCGAAAGAACAATGATCAGTTTTGCCATCAAGTGATGATGGCCAAAATGTGATGTTAAAGTGAAGACTTTTGAAGGACAAGATTTTTTTTACAGATATCTACACGAGTAAAACAATTGTGCTAAAGTATTAAAAAATTTAGCTAGATATAGATCTAAAAATAATTTTAATAAACCATCAGAATTATGTAGGACGCTGAAACATAAACAGCAATGTTTCAAAGTTTTGACATTTTAGAACGTTCTATATAATTATTTTGATAGTCTAATAAAAGTTATTTTCAGATTTATATCTACACTGAAAGAAAAGATTGGTTGCCGTAGCAAATTAGATGATTAAATATGCAACTTTTGCATGGTTAAATATCCAATTTTTGGTTGCTGCAGCAAATTAAAAATGCTATGTCATATTTTACCATCTAATTTGCTGCAACAGCCAATCTTTTCTTTCAGTAGTTAAATTTTTAGATACTTTAGTCGTTCTTTCCGCATACACAACAGAGGGCATTCCATTTCAAAATACAAAAATCGACACAAACGTCGTTTCATCTTTCTTGACATTCCATGAGTAACAAAGACATAATATATACTTGTGTCACCAAATGAAAAGCACCCACAATGTATATACGGGATTCCGTACAGTAAGTTCCAAGATATAAATGATGAACGAGACATACGAGCGCGACGATAAGTGCGACCGCGACCAGATAAGACGCTCATCACGGATTTTTCACGGAAGGGGAAAGAGAGTAAGTTAATATCCGGTCTCTTTTTCCCGGAACTCTGATACCACGAATAATCGGTGCTAACCGGCCGCTAGAGAGACCGCACCGCCATGGACCGGCACGGAGTCGGCACGGCTGGCACCTAAGCGCATAGCTAGTCGACCTGCATCCACGGATATGCAGGATTCCGGCGTCGACGGACCTCATACCACTGGAATGCACCGAACGAGCTACAGGCTCCATACTCCATCCCCCGGTGCCCCCGAACCCCTGGCTCCGGCACGCGCTTCTTCTTTCACCTTTCTCCCTCCATCGCCTAATCGAGCTCTCTCTCTCTCTCTCTCTCTCTCTGCCGTTATTCCCCTTTTCTTTTCGCGGCCTTCTTCGTGACCGCTTACCAGTTACCACTCAGGACGTGTTAATGGCTTTGGCCGGCCACTTGGGTTACCAAGCGCGAATCTCGTGTCACTTCTCCGGGTTTTTGACCGGGTTCTCGCGCCGATCGATCGACGAGTTGGTCGACCAAGAGAAACGCATCACGAAAGTTTCCAAACGGACTATTACCCTCGTAACTTTGTCGTCAATAATTGTGCCAGTTTGTCGTTAATCGTAACGCAATTAAAAATAAGAGATCTCTGGATTAAGTTTCCGAACGTAATAAAGCCACGTCGAATTAATTTTAGACCTTACTTCGATAAAACTCTAGTCTGAGATACCAGTCGCAAGAATACGTGAATATAAAATTGCAAAATTTTAGCGAAAGGAGTTCACGATATTCTTTGGATACGTTTGGCACTATATTGACGCACAGAATGACTTGGAAGAGTATGCTCCAGTCTCGTGGAAAATTACCACTTTTCAAAATTACTAAAACTGCTTCAATCAGAATATGATGCATTTGACCTCATTGCGCCCCACAGTTATCCAATTTTCAAAACACCTTGAACAATTTCGAGAGATGGTTCCAAGACATAAAGCCTTCTCTTTGTCGCGCAATCGGCGTGTGCCCATTTTGCTCGTCTCTCGTTCAATAACCGAAGAGATCACGTGACGAACCCGTGCCTCACGCAACGAGATTGAATCGGTGAATGATTTATCCGCAAAGAATTCAAAGAATCGACAACGAAGAGGTTCTATCGCTACGATGGACTCTCGCATTCCGCATAATTGCCATATATCGTCGTCGATCCATAAATAGCGACGCGACGGAGCCCTGACATGTTCTCCCGCCCCCGCCATTCACTTTATTGCTCTTCGATTGGGCACGATCGATCGCGCGCGTATCGTTATGGATAAATCGCGGCGCCTCGCGAGGACTGCGTAATCACCTGACGATTGATGGCGCGCCATCGTTACCTCTCTCGTAACATGCCGATAAAACGCATGGCATCGACGACGCGATAGCGCGCCGCGTGTTTTATCAGCTCGAGATGTGAGACGTGCACGCCGTCGATACAATTCGTCCGTCGGGAATACAGATCGTCGTTCACCTACTACAGCATCCGGATCCGGATCAAGCGAGCGAACAAATGCGAACAAACAACTTGCTCGAATAAGGAGAGGGGGAGCGAACAACCCTTGAAGGGAAGGAGGAATTACTTCGTATTTGTTAGGATTTATCATTAGATATCAAAGAAGCAATGTTAATTTAATCTTTTGAGTTAAATAACGTTTCGATGTGTTTAATCTTCATGTGTAAAATATCAAAATGTAAATGTCGAAATATAAGTCAATCCCTTTCTACTATAGTTAGTTTCAAAGTAAATGTCCATATTGACGTATGCACTTAAATAATAAACTTAATTTGAGTCAAATGTAATACATTTTCTTGAGTTAAATTGTTTAATTCCATTGTTCTAGTTAAACTAACGACGTATGGAGAAGAGCACAGTAGCGATTTATTGAAATAATTAAAAATAATTGAAATTGAATAATGTTTAACAAATTGAATAATGTTTAACAATGCTCAATCCGGCTTTCTTTATATATCGATCGCGATCGTTATATCGATCTCGAATGCACGTACGCAATTGTCGCGTGATCTAATCGGAAGGTGATCTAATCGGGGATTAGTCGAATAATGCAGAATCGCTTGGTAATAAATATCCTTGATTACTCAGCGCTCCTTATCGCGCTGCGGTCTAACATTGCCTGTTATTTCCGTCAGAGTTGCCAGATGAGGCGACATGTCGCCTTTTAAACAACTTTCTAAATTTCTTGGAGTGAAGAAATTTAGAATCTCTTGCTCCAAAAGAATTAAAATATTGCCACAAGATGAAAAATTTGTACACTTGAATAAGAGTGACAAATTTTCATTCTTAGAGTGAAATTTCACTTCAAGAAATTTAGAGTGCAATAGATCTGTTCTTTTTAGTTGATCTTCTTGCATAATTCATTTTTTCTCCTTTCATGTTGAAAAGAAAAGGAAAAAAAGAACCGTGAAAGAAATTTGGTTAAGAAAACAGGTCTATTCATCACAAGTTACCTTTTAAGCGACAATGAGCAACATGTCGCCTACATCTTGCAAATCTGATTTCGAACAGAGCCTATGACACGTCATCGATGTTACGGAATCGAAATGAAATTTCCACGATGCGGTAACTTTTTTTATAAGGTCCATTTATGGAATCTGTATTCTTCCATGTCCATTCCGCGTCGAAACGATCTAAATTCTTGTTCTTCTTGAAATGTTTCTCGCGTAGGTGCGATTCCCATTTTTATCTCCCATGGAAAAAATATCGTGTAGTAATTCTAAATATTCAAAAATTATACATATTTTTATGATGTTTTGTTGCAAAGCTAGAATATGCATTTGTATTAATTATATAGTACAAATTACAATTCGTGTTATAAGACATTTTGTTTTGAATTCTATTACCGACATAGGAATTTGTTATGTATTTATAATTAAACTGTTAATTATTATTATAGCAATTAATTATATTAATTAATAAGAAATAAAATGTATGTATGTAATCTTTTTGAAGAAAAATATTGTATAATTTCTGCTATAATCAGTAGATCAGTAGATCAGTATTCATTTCAGAAAAACAAGAATTTCATTATAATTTTTATTATAGCTTCTTGTGTGCATGTCTTTCAAGGTTAAATCTGGCAGCAGAGTAGATCGCAAAGAGGGTTCATACTTCATGAATCTCAAGCTATCGTGACGAGTTTTCTCCTTCCCATCCTTCACATGATCTGATGATTTCGCGACGTTGTTTATTCGTTCACACGTTATAATCGCTCGATAACGGAAGGTAAACAATCCACGTAGTCCTTGCGCAAATAAATACTATCAGCTTCTTCGTTCGAAAATTTTAACGTCAGAAACATAACGTTTAGTCTTATCACGATATTATTTACATTCGATAATTGCGATCAAATCGCTTATCAATTTGGTTTTAGTAAATGATGCCCAAATAAATTTCCACATGGAAAAAACGGATACCTGAAGTATTTAAAAATTTAATTAGATATAGATTTGAAAATATTGTTGTTAGACTATCAAAATAATTATGTAAGACGCTCAAGCTAATTGCTGGAATACCGAAATTTTTTGTAATATTGCTCATCATGCTTGAATGTTCTACGTAATTATTTTTATAGGCCAACAAAATTATTTTCAGATCTGTAGTAATGTGTATCTAGATAAATTTTTAAATACTTTAGCAAAATTGTTTCTTCTGTGCAACAAAATACGCGTAAAAATATGAGAAAGTTTCGATAGAAGATTACAACTAGATTGATGGAATTTAATCCGGAAGATTCGATTCCAAATCCCTAAATAGTTTCAGAACGGTATTTGAGAAATGAGAAAAATGTTGCATGTTATTGAGAAAGATAACGTTCAACCGCATAATAAATATATGATAAATAAGTGTATAAATAGGTACGTAAATATGATAAAATAAAATTATTTATGATCGATAATATTATCGAAAGTATTATCAAAAAAATGATAATAAAATTGCTTTTCAAATTATTCTCCCTAGTATACCATTTTCTCAATATAAAATGTATTATAAATTACAATATTAAATAAAATACAAAATAATTAGTAACATTTATACAATAAGATTAGATCAATTTAAGTCCGAGATAAAATTCAAACTGTAAGTACAAAATTTCTAGACATCTATTTGTCTTCAATAAATATAGATATGTATATTCTCATTTGCAGGTTATCAAAGAAGCTACAAATGCCGGAAATTGAAAGTTTCCACAGTTTGCCTTTCCTTCTCCTTCACCGATAATCGGTAAACGACGTTCCAATAGCATTTTCTTATAATCAAAATATAAAGAAACGTTTATCACGTCTCTCACAAAATGTGAGAATATCTAAACAAACGATATACGCTAGTAACTTTATTTTCGGATCATCATGGCGCCTTGATTGATACAAGAGCATAATATGCTCCTTTTCAGTAAAGGATAAGATAAAGAATCATTCCAAATTCTGAAAAACTTTGAAAAATTTACATGATGAGAGATAGAATTAACTGGTGCAGCCTGATAAGCTATCAGTGTTATAGAATCTCATATCTTGTCATCACGATTATAGCATCGTAAAATTTTTATGATGTGATAATCATTGATAATAATTATATATTATATATAACTAAGTATATATATATATATATGTAAAATATTTAAATAAATAAATAAATAAATAAATAAATATATATATATATTAAAGTATTATATACACACACGCACAATTTAAGTATAGGCGTAAGATAAATAAAATTTAATTCACATTTTAAAAAAAGGATTATTCGTTTAAGAAAACGTAAACTTTGACATAGCATGGAACTTTAGGTAAGTCATGACAACGGAGTTCTTACCTCGTTGATGTGCTTGTAGGTCTTGATGAGGTCGACGCTGAGTTTCCTGAGGGGCGCCGTCGCTGGATCGCGAAACCTGTGGGGTATCCTGGCCTGCATGGCGTGAATGTCCGAGGGGGTCTCTTGCGGAACCCCGCCGGCAGCCCCGCCACCCGCGGCACCGGCTCCACCGCATACCGCGGAGGGCATGGGCTCCTCGGCCACCAGGCGCCCGTAAAGGGGTGCACCGCCGGTCCCCGTCCTCCCGCTCACTGAAAGCACCAGGAGACAAACGGATCAATGCATGGCGACGGTCGAAGAGTACTCACTTTGATATACCCCGCGTGCACGTTCGGTCTTCGAGCAATGGGAGGGGAAGGGGTACGTACACGGGGAAGAGGGTTATTATATCGAGCTTCTGCTCAATTAAGTTCTGTTCGCTGCTTCCTTACTGTTACATGCGACATCGGACACAATTATATCGAGACATGCCACATCGAGATCAAAATGAGACATGGTTACCCCGCGAACGCAGAGAGGTACATGATAGTTATTATGATCTACGACTTTTGAGTCTCGCAAACATGACTCTCTAATAATGCTCAACTTTTAATTTCAAATCGACATTTCCAATTCTGTTATTTTCAATTAATTAAATCAGTAATTCAAATTCAGGATCAATTAATATTTTACTAATATTAATTTAACTAATATTAATATTTAATGGCTTTATAGAAAGATCAGTGCTTTATCATTAAGACTTAGTCGCCAAGGAACGATGCATAATGTAGTTCGTTCAGAAATATTAATTAATATTTTAAACTTATAAACTAGGCAGAATAAAAGAAATCTTGCTATCTTAATTGTGCTTCTATTAGAATTAATATTAAAATTATTGATTATCATCAAGTATCAACTCTAACGTTGTAAAATCCTGACGACAAAAAAATAAATATATAATACGTAAGAGATTATTATTCAGTATAATTATATACTCATACACACACATAATATTGATTTTTTTAATCTGCAATGTAATTGCAGCGAAAATTTAACTAGTAGCTTTGCAATATACCGTGAGAAATGGATCAATGCGTGACCGCGAGTTTATGATCAATATTTGTATTTGATGTGTAATATTGACATTTATCTGTTAAGTTTCATCATTAGATAATTAGATTCGTGTAGTAATTAGGGAATGTCAGTTGCAAGTTGTTTTGATCAATGCTGCGACGCTAAGGTGTGAGATTATTGTGTTTGCAGTGACAAATAAAATACGGTTGCAGACTTGATATGTAGCATGAAACTAATTTGATTAAAATTAAATATGCATAAACGAATATATTGTTCATATAATATATAAAATATAATTATATAAAATATAATTTTTTATTTATACTAATATATATATAATATACAATTTTTTATATACAAATAAATTATTTAAAATTTATCTACTTTTGAGAAAATGTTTTGTTACTATAATTTTATTTTTATCGTATGTTGTTTATGATAATAATAATAATTTATCTTAAATGGATAATGTATCATTACTGACTTGTTATGCTAATTATCATTTCACTCTTTATCTTTTAAACAGAACATAAAGGTATGTTATATTAATGACATAATATATATATAGACATTTCATCTTAATTTAAAATTACGCACGCGTACAAAAAAATATATTCAATAAAAACAGACTTGAAAGAGACAAATATAAATAATTTAATAAAACACGGAGACAAGACAGTAATCAACAAATGTGTCGTAAAATCTCTCGCAAGTCTCGCTAGAATTATCATGTACTATGCAATAATGCATATATTTTATATTGCTCACATTTCATATTTTTAATAATAATAATTAACAATCACAATTAAGTACTAATTTGAAACAATGTTTAAGGAGGGTAAAACGACAATCGGAGGAATATTTTCTTTCGCTGCGGAAGATCGTTTGGTCCAAAGCTCTTTTTAACAGTCGACGTTAAAGCCGCAACGTAATTAGCATCAGAAAAATTTCGCGGAGTCGCGTGGCCGCGAATGAATACGCGATTAAAACCACCGCCGCTACTTCTCCGAAAACAGAACTGGTTTTGTTGAAATTACTCCCGAGTAATCCCGTAATAATATCAAGGTACGTTAAATCTAACCCTTTTGTGATCTATGATAAGTTACTCTCTCATTAATTAAGTTTTTCTTAAGTTCTTTCTAATCCTTCTCAAGCTGTCCTTTTTAATAATAATATCGTATACGTTTCTTCTATAAATCTATCGCGAAGAGATCAATTCTCCTTGAAAACTAATGTACAGGACAGCATTAGCTTTTCGCGAGTAACTTAAATGGCTCCTCAAAAATAATCAATAAAACACAAGACGACTTTGAGATTCCCTTAAGCATAGGGGATGATTGCGGAGGACGAAGAGCGATTTGTGACGATTTCTTCCATGAAAAACGAGATGAAAAGTAATCCATCCGAATCACGACAGGGTAGGGAATTGCGATACGTTCGAGGAAGCATGTTGAAGAAACTTGTGCTGATTATTTCTATAACAATCCACCGTAGAAATAGACAATACAATCTGTAGCGGAGCTTTTCTCCATAAAACGAAAAGGCAAATAGAGCCTTCTTCGCATTGATCCATACAACGTTCACGGAAAAATATTCGTCGATGAAAAGCATTCGTCGAGGCCTTGGTAACCTCAGAACGTTATAAGAAAAATTGGTTCCTGTACAGCGTTAAAATTTATACGCACGTCTCGTGGAAAACGCGTACATTTATACTACATATGTGCGGTATAAAAAGTACATGTAAAATTGAAAGGAGGAATGTGAAATGGGATTCAAAAAGATAGTATCCAAACGCTCGATTTCTTCTCTCCGGATGCCTCGGCGCATGCCAGCGGTTTCACTTAAGTATTTTCATCAGCGGTTGAAACGAGAGCTCTTTAAGGTGCTCTTGGGCACTCTTCACGGCGAGGACGAACGCTCTTGCGGTAGGAGAGGCGAGAACAAAAGCGCGCAAATGCGAAAGCATCGATAATTAACAATTCCGCCGGTGAACGGACCATCCTCGTTCTTCCCTGTTTTTTTTCTTTTTTTTTTCCGACCAGTAAAAAAGCGACTCGTACGTTTGCTTCCGCGCAAAAAAGTGCAATGCTGCATATGTATGCGATATTCATGTAGTAAAGTAATGCGAAATGATGTGTCAATGACACGTAAATCGTATGTTTGTAAGTCCTATTGAATCGGTAAAACAGACGACTTTAGGATCCCCCTAAAGGTTAATTTAATCTTCATCGTTGCCAATTCAATCTCGTTCTGGCAATTTATGCGAGCAAGCTGCAAAAGCCACCCCGTGGGAAAAACGAAACAAGCTGATATTTATTATGTCGGGCTTTTGAAAGAATCAAGCGCTCGCGCGAGTCTCCAATTCAGGTTGGGGAATGAAACGGAAGAAACCTAAATCTTGCGGAATAAAGAGGGTACAACAGAAGTGTTGATAATTAACAAGAAGGGTGCGTTATGCGTCCCGGAGAATCGGGGTAACAATGGTCATTAATTTTGACGTATGACTTCTCGTCGTTCGTCATCCGCTTCGGCACCCGCTGAAGTATTTACTGTCATTTTAACGACCCTGTTAGGTGACGTGGACCGACTTAATGCCGATCGCTTGGTGTTAACGTGAAATAGCACCCTTTTAGGATCATCCAAGCGAGTTTCACTCTTTTAGCCTTTTTTAGCGCAGTTGTAACGAATCGAAGTTACTCGACTTGTTTTTTTCTTACTTTCCTTTTCACGTAAACGTAAATAAGTGTTACGTTAAGATGAGATCATCTGAATGCCCGAATAAAAATATATATTTGTTTTTTTATTTTTAATAAAAAATATAATTCAATTTCACGATTTTTAAATCATGTCGACTTACGCGTTATTGACGACGAACGAAATTCTCTCTTTTGGAAAGTCCGACAGTAAATAGCAGAGTGAGTGTTTCGCCCAGTCGTACCTTGAATGCCTCCTTGAAAAGCCTCTCGAGTAGAGAGGAAGGACAAAGAGAGCGCTATAAAATATACTCCGGAAGCAATTTAATTGTTTTTGCATATAGATTGAATCGAGCCAAAAAGAAGTTTTATTTGCATGCATTTTCGATACCGATCAACCAATTCATCATCGTATATCATTTGCGTTTCTTTCTGGATATCAGTAAAATAAATTAAAAGAAATTTTTAGATAAGAAATTGAATTATCTCGTAATATTTTTCAAATAATTGTTTATTTATGATTTTTCCTACAATATTACGATGCAATAAAATATTAATTGCAATATAAGCTAAGAAATAAATAATACATACATGCATGAGTTACTCTGCTACTTCATTTGTCGTAATTAGTTAATGAAATGACGAAGGAAGAATGTGCATGACTGGCTTCAACGAATGAATGCGCCATAGATTGAACGTATGACTGAGACAACGAGTGAATGGTTGAGTGTACAAACAAACGGATGAATGAATAAGCAACGGTGGATATAAGCGGGCAGAGTGCTTATTACGCTTTTGCGATATTTCGCAAAGTATTATTAAATATTTTTATACAAATATTTTTATACTCGTATTTATCTAGAAACGTGACTCGGCTCGTGACGAGCTTAAACGTAAATAAATTGAATTTCCACACACAAGTATTTGTATTTTACAAAATTAGATAAGAATTAAAAGCAGTAAAAATTGATCAAACATCTCATTATATGGCAAATAAATGATTAAGACAGTGTTATATTTATGATTTGGATTCAAATAAATCACATATTATATTTAATAAAAACTAAAAATCAAAAAGTTATCAATTACCTCGTCATATATTGTAGTAAATAAAGGATTAAGGACATATCAGGTGTACAATCTCTGCAAAAAATGACTGGCACTGAAAATTTATATTTTCCGTATAAAAATAAATGTATACAAAATTGTTCAATATTTATATTTAAAAATACAATTTTATAATTTAATTGAAAATTTTTTCTCATTTTATCTTATTGAAATAATTTTTATCCAGATTTTAAATTGTCGCTAAACTTTTATTTTCAAATACAATATAGAAAAATATGTAATTTGCCCAATTTTGTATTAAAAATATATGTAATATATCTCTCTAAAGAACTTATATAAATCGCAAAATTATCTCAAGAAAATTTGATAAGATATAATATATTCTTTTTCTCAAGATTCAATAACATTAAATAAAAAAGTAATCACATTAGAAAAATTATCTTCAAAATAAATTAAATTATACAATTGTCAAAAATAAAGATTACATATCGTTTATTTTCCACTGTAAAGAATTCATGATCATTTACATATTTCATGTTACTGACATGAAAAATGTACAAGCTTCTGTATCTGAACGAAAACTGAAAATCTAATTTTCCAGTGAGTCGATCATGTGACATGAATAATCATCATAAGGACCATCGGAATTTATTCGGAATATAATTGGGATATTACGAAGTACTGATCTTTTTCTCGTTTAGTTAGGTCGAGTCTTTTGTATTATATGTTTCTCTTTCCTTCCCAAGAACGAAAAAAATCAGGGTAAAAAAATACCGATAAAAAAATCACCAATGAAAACGATGCTCAAACTCGCTACCGGAGCAAAACGATAATTTATCCAGCCAATCATTCACCATATGAGACTTTAACGTACACACGTCACCAAAAGATAGGGATGAGGCACGCATCAGGAAGAAAAGAAAAAAGCAAGAAAACAACATGAAGAGAGAAAAAAAATAGAAAAGAGGTGGAGGAGTAGAATAAAAGAGACACAGAAACGACAGAAGTGGACGAAAAAATCACGACTAGGTCGGGTCAAATTTGCGGGCTATCTATTCCCTTTGACCCATTCCCTCCCTCTAGATCGTACCTCAATTGTCCTCCCCCCCCCTCATGCCTCTCCTTCTCCTTCTCCTCCTCCTTTCGTATCCCACTATTCTCCGTTTCTTTTTTTTTTATTATTTTACAAGCCACTGCGTATCGGAAAGCGGGGCTGTTCTCCCATCGCTTCGACGAGAGTCCGCCGTCGTTGCTCCGTTTGAAATGTAGGCCAGGGCGCGGTTGAATGGAAAAAAATATTCATTAACACGCGCGGGAATACAGCGGTTCTCCATTCGCGCGTTCCCTCCATCCCTGCGTTCGAGCGTCGTGATGAGATGTTGTCTCATTTGTGTCTTTTACAATCGGATCCGGTAATCGATTTGTTCGAGTGTCATTCCATGAGAAAAAACCGAATACGAGCACTGTAAATTATATCTACACAATTTGAGTTATTTTTAATTATTTCTATAAGTCGCTTCTGCTCCTACTTAATATGTCGTTAATTTAAATAATGATGTTGCTTAACAATAAAGTTACAATTTAACTTAAGAAATATATTAAATGGAAATTTACTTTATATTATTTACTATAAGTACACGTTAGCACGGACGTAGGTATTTCCTTTGAAGCTAAGTAATTTAATCGTAGAAATAAATTAATTTACATTTTGACATATATATAAAAATTAAAACTAACATTTAAATAATATTATTTAATTCAAAAAATTGGATTATTGTTGCTTCTTTGATATTTATCACTGACAGCCACGGACAATAAAATATCTGGACTATATACGCGACTTAACAGCTTCAAAAATTCGAGATAAGATTCTGCAATCACATTGATGGTGGAAACAAAAAAAATTGATTACATTAGATCATAGAGGATGATCGTCTAGTTTGTGTGTGTTACACGCTCTCGTTATATGATTCATGTATGAGCCGCTCGTAAGTCATAGTTAAATTAAATGAACGTTCAAGAGTTGCGTCATTGCGTCTTTTGTCTCGATGAGTGCGAAATGTATCAAGACTCTTCGGGGCGACGCGAGGCTTCACATGTTGCGTGATCGACCAATTGTCAGCGAGTACCGGATACAAATCCCAACTCTCGTTCCACATGCCTCATTAAGAGATTGATATATTCCTTGCTTAAGGAAGATTGTTGACTCGTCTTCTTTTTTTTCTTCTGACAATTGTAGATCAAATACGACCAATGTTTAAGTTGTGCAGAGAGTCGATAGTAATACCAGACGTTTGCAAAAAAAATAAATGCTAGAGCAGAAGCTCTTTAAGCTCTAAACTCTACCCTTTTTTATTTTATTCATTACGTATCATTTTTTTAACTAATATACTGTTCATGTATAAACTGTTCTCAGCGTAGCGACATCTAATTCCTTGCGATTAGCAAGTCCAAAAGTTCATTCGCTATGAAACGAACCCTTCTCCCCGGATCGAAAACCTGGCATGACATGTAGAGAGTGCATCAACGACAAAAGATTCCTCATTCCAAAAATATATTCCGGCTCGATCGTGAAAAATTCAGGCACATATCGATACAGAAGCGGACGGTGGAAGTGGAGAAAGAGAGGGGTGGATTATCCTCGGTCGGTCGATATAGGCGCGCCGCTGCTGAAACTGGAACGTATCGCGAACAACCCCCGCGCACGAATTCTTTTTTCATTCGTTTGCTCATTTTCTTTTTTTGTTCTGTTTCCTCGCGAAGAAACGAGAATTTTCATTGCGGATGCGTGAGATAGAGCGAACTCATCGATAACATGTATTATCAAAAAA
>Ga0157363_1003008_pt1 | contig 15066 bp, 17 predicted proteins | sample AttsexASBM1_FD_111477 | JGI IMG/M metagenome (GOLD analysis project Ga0157363, IMG submission 111477) | Fungus gardens microbial communities from leaf cutter ant in Ribeirão Preto, State of São Paulo, Brazil - Atta sexdens ASBM1 | ecosystem: Host-associated > Fungi > Mycelium > Unclassified ...
AGTGCCGGTGGTTTATCACAAAGTAGTGTGCACAGGAAAAATCGGGCGGGTAGCTGGCGGAAGGGGAACCCTGTCATCTTCGCCGTGACAGGGATAGTCGGGGTTATTTTAGCCTCTTACTCTTCAGGCAGACTGTTTGTGGCGAAACACTGTTTTCCGGCGGTGACACGCGGTTTTTTCTCCGCCGCTGCCACCAGTATTTCAGTGAGTTGGCCAGCTGGATATAGCCGATAAACGGTTGCCGGGATCTGTTTTCATGAAATTCCATCTGTCGCCTCCTGTCATGTCTGAATCCTTATTTTCAGGAGCTTTACCAAAAAAATACAGACGCAAAAAACATATTTATTTACCATACAGATGTGATAAGAGTGTCGCTGATGGTGATTTTACCTATCATTCTGTACTGTTTTATTTGTCTGTATGGTCATAACGGGGGATACAGTGTGACACGCTACCAGCAACTTGCCAGCCTGATTAGCGAAAGGATTATTCAGGGGTTATATCGTGAAGGGGAAAAGTTACCTTCAGTACGTACGCTGAGTCAGGAACACGGCGTGAGTATCAGTACGGTTCAACAAACCTATCAGTTACTGGAGCAGCAACGTCTGGTTACCGCGCAGCCTCGCTCTGGTTATTTTGTCGCCCCCCGGGAGGCTCCGCCCCCTGTCCCTGCGGTTTCCCGGCCGGTACAGCGCCCCGTGGACATAACGCAGTGGGATCAGGTCTATACCTTGCTGGAAGACAGCAAAGATCCTCAGATTGTCTCTTTTGGCGGAGGTTTCCCGGATGTCTCGCAACCCAGCCTGCAACCTCTGTGGCGTGAACTTAACCGTTTAATTCGTCAGAAACCGGCAGAAGTTCTTAATTATGATGAACTGGCAGGTAATTATGCTTTACGTGGTGAAATTGCCAGACTCATGCTCGATAGCGGTTCACTAGTGACGGCGGATGACCTGATTATTACCAGTGGTTGTCATAATGCTTTGTCGCTGGCTCTGCTGGCGATATGCCGTCCCGGTGACATTGTTGCTGTTGAATCCCCGGCTTACTACGGCACGATGCAACTTTTGCGCGGGCTGGGGCTGAAAGCCATCGAAATCCCCACCGATCCTCAAAGCGGGCTAAGTACAGAGGCACTCGAACTGGCGCTGGAACAGTGGCCGATCAAAGGGATAATCCTGGTCCCGAACTGCAATAATCCGCTGGGCTTTATTATGCCGGAATCGCGTAAACGGGCAATTCTGTCACTGGTCCAGCAGCATGATATCGTTATTTTTGAAGACGATATATATGGCGATTTGGCCACAGAATACCCACGGCCGCGCACGATTCATTCTCTGGATATTGATGGCAGAGTGATGCTGTGCAGTTCGTTTTCCAAAACTATCGCGCCGGGCCTGCGTATCGGCTGGATAGCGCCTGGACGCTATTATGACCGTCTACTACAAATGAAGTATGCGGTCAGTGGCACCAATGTCCCGGCGACTCAACTGGCGACTCTGGCATTTCTGCAAGGGGGACATTACTACCCACATGTCAGGCGTATGCGGCAAATCTATCTGCGGAATATGCAAACCTACACTCACTGGTTGCGTGAGTATTTCCCCGAAGGTATCTGCGTTACCCGGCCAAAAGGCGGGTTTATGTTATGGGTTGAGTTACCTCCACAGGTAGATATGGTATGTGTGGCCAATAAGTTAGCTCAGATTAAAATTCGGGTCGCACCAGGCTCTTTGTTCTCTGCATCAGGAAAACATCGTAACTGCCTGAGAATTAACTGTGCTTTGGCACCCGAAGAGAAATATCGCAAAGTCATGGAAAGACTCGGGGACGCTATTCACCAGGCGATGGAATAAGCGCTGTAGGTAATCCGGGTAGCCCCGGTTACCCTGCCACTGTGTCGGGGAATCCGGCGGCGGGATGAATATTAAGTCACTAAATGTGTTTTTTCATTCCATAAGTTTTAATAAAATATTTATTTATCAATGCGTTGATTTGATGTTTGTTAATGGTGGCTGATTAATTATCTCTTGCCTGAGCCTTGCAAAGATGACATTATGAGCGCCGTTTATTTTTTGCCATCTACCAGCCTGCGAGGATATTACGGTGAACACTGTTTTCTGTTCTGCTCGTAATTTGATCATCTGCCAGCACTCCTGTGCTGTGTATCAGGGCACCTGCCGGAATACTCCGTTTTTCACCATGCGGTGAAGCCAGCCTGTGGCTGCTTGTTGGGCATGAGTAAAAACAGAGACAGTTCTGATTTTACTGATGTCCGTCATCCCGAACTGAACCAGGTTCACAGCCAGATATCTGACATTATTCGCCGGGGAATTTTCCCCATGCTGTGCCTTCGTGCACCCACTCATCCTTGACCTTTGGGGATTTGTGTTATGACACCTATGAAAATTGCGGCCAGTGCCGCGCTGATTCCGGTAATTTCTTCTGAGCGGCCGCTGGTGGCGCTGGAACACACTGATTTTACCGACGTTGCTGCGGTAGTGCTGACAGTGGCCGATGCCAGCAAAGCAATGCTCTCTTTGCTGAAGCGCAGCGGTTTTAACTTGCCGGTATTTGTGGCGGGTTCGTTGCCGTCTCAGGATAGCTCCGGAGTGATTACCGGTGAATATCATCCTGATACAGAAGGTAACGCGGCACTGGAACAGGCTGCCGCTCATTATCAGGAAGCGCTACTGCCGCCTTTTTACGACACACTGACCCGTTATGTCGGAATGAAAAACAGTACCTTCGCCTGTCCTGGTCATCAGGGCGGGGAGTTTTTCCGCAAACATCCCGCCGGCCGGCATTTCTATGACTTTTTTGGCGAGAATATTTTCCGTTCAGATATGTGTAATGCGGATGTCCGGCTGGGCGATCTGTTGATCCATGAGGGTTCTGCCAAAGATGCCCAGAAGTTTGCGGCAAAAGTCTTTAATGCGGATAAAACCTACTTTGTGCTGAACGGCACCTCCAGTGCCAACAAAGTGGTGACTAATGCGTTACTGACCCCGGGTGATCTGGTGCTGTTTGATCGCAATAACCACAAATCGAATCACCACGGTGCGTTAATTCAGGCCGGGGCGACACCGGTCTATCTGGAAGCGGCCCGTAATCCTTTTGGTTTTATCGGTGGTATTGATGCGCATTGCTTTGATGAGGCTTACCTGCGTAAGCAACTAAAACAGGTGGCGCCGGAGCGGGCCAAAGAAGCCCGGCCATTCCGCCTGGCGATTATCCAGCTCGGAACCTATGACGGTACCGTGTATAACGCGCGTCAGGTTGTCGATACGATTGGTCATCTGTGTGATTACATCCTGTTCGACTCGGCCTGGCTGGGTTACGAACAATTTATCCCGATGATGGCCGATTGTTCGCCATTATTGCTGGATTTGAATGAAAATGATCCGGGGATCTTTGTGACCCAGTCCGTGCACAAACAACTGGCCGGATTCTCTCAGACCTCGCAGATCCATAAGAAAGATAACCATATTCGTGGACAAAAGCGTTTCTGCCCGCATAAGCGGCTGAACAATGCCTTTATGTTACATGCTTCAACCAGTCCGTTTTATCCGCTGTTCGCTGCGCTGGATGTCAATGCGAAAATTCACCAGGGGCAGGCGGGTCGTCAGCTGTGGCAGGAGTGTGTCACTCTGGGTATTGAGGCACGTAAGGCGATTCTGTCACAGTGCCGGATGATACGTCCGTTCCTGCCGGAAACGGTGGATGGACAGCGCTGGGAAGATATTCCGACGCCAACTCTGGCTTCTGACCGTCGTTACTTCAGTTTTGAACCCGGAGCCCGCTGGCACGGTTTCGCCGGATATGCACAGGGACAGTATCTGGTCGATCCCTGTAAGTTATTGCTGACCACACCAGGGATTGATGCGGCCACCGGTGAGTACAGCAGTTTTGGTATCCCCGCGACTATTCTCGCCCACTACCTGCGGGAAAACGGTATTGTGCCGGAAAAATGTGACCTGAACTCGATTCTGTTCCTGCTGACCCCGGCAGAAAGCTCCGATAAGATGGCAAAATTGGTGGCTAAACTGGCTCAGTTTGAGCAGCATGTTGAACAGAATGCGTTACTGGAAGATGTTCTGCCGACCATTTATCGTAAATATCAGCAGCGCTACCAGGGATACACCCTGCGTCAGTTATGCCAGGAGATGCATTCACTGTATGTCAGCTACCAGGTGAAGGATCTGCAGAAAGCGATGTTCCGTCAGCAGAGCCTGCCAGCGGTAAGAATGAATGCGCAGCAGGCTCACCACCTCTATCTGAGGGGCGAAGTGGAGTTGGTACCTCTGTCGCAGGCGGAGGGAAGGATCGCCGCCGAAGGGGCCTTACCCTATCCGCCAGGTGTGTTATGTGTCGTGCCAGGCGAACTGTGGGGTGGAGCTGTTCAGCGCTATTTCCTGGCGCTGGAAGAGGGGATCAATCTGCTGCCAGGATTTTCTCCTGAGCTGCAGGGGGTTTATATCCGTGAGGATGACAATCACACCCAACGTCTGTACGGCTGGGTATTGTTACCTGATGCGCTAAACTAAACGACGGCCCCCGCTACCGGCTAACCGGTAACGGGGAACGGTTAATAGCGATAATAGCTGTGCTGAGCGTTGTTTACTTTGTACAGATAACGCCGTGACTCCATCGCCGGATGGTTATTGACCAGTGTCTGGTAAACTTCATCCGGTGACATGCCATTAATGATGCTGAAGGCACGATCTTTGTTAGATGAGAAGATACGTAACACACTTCCGGCACCGCCGTTGTAGGCCGTGATCACCGCGTAACGCCGTGAGACCGGATTAGTGATGCCCGCCAGATAGCTATTTTGCAGCAGTGACAGATAGGCCGTACCCGCATCAATATTATTGGCCGGATCCAGCAGATATCCACGGCTGGGTTTGCCCCATTTACCCTTCATCCGGAACACATCCACCCCGGCAGTATGCTGAACGACCTGCATCAGGCCGAGTGCATCCGAGTTGCTGACCGCATACGGGTTAAAACTGGATTCGGTTTGCATAATCGCCAGGATCAGAGAAGAGTCAACACCGTACTGTTCTGAAGCTTTGCGGACCAGCGGCAGATACTTATGCGCACGTTTATTCAGATGGTTAGGAACCATCGGAATGGTGACCGACCAGATAACATGCAATCCTGACATCCGGCGCTGGAGTTTATATTTCAGCAGGTAGTCAGCAAAGCTGGCTGCCCGGCCTTGCCAGCGGATAGGATGACCGGTGTTATCCAGTACCTCTCCGTACAGCAGCGGTTCCTGGCTGAGCTTTATATCGTTAGCATCGGAGTAGAGGTCCACGTTACCGGGGTTCTCACCCACCAGTAAGGTGGTAATAATTGCCTGGCGCAGGCTGGCCATCGGGTCAGTACCGGCAATGGTCTCGATGGTGATATTACCGCTTTCAAAGTTAATATGACTGCGGGTGTAGTAGTTGTCGCTATATTTTACGTAGTCTTTTGGCCCGGCAATCAGTACCTCATTGATACCCCAGATATTCTCAATGTTATGGGCAAACTGCCCCATCAGAATGTCAAAGCCGTTGGTGTCTTTCACCCAGGCTTCATTAAATGCCGGGGTCTTATGGCTGGAGCAGGAGACCAGTAGCGGAGCAATCAACAGTAGCGGGTACAGTTTTTTCATTTTTTCTGTTTGGCTGATTGTGGGTAGCGAACGTTTTCAGGTAACACAGAATATTACGGTGCCGGAGGAGTATAGCCTTCAATATGCACATCTTTGCCCTCAAACAGAAAATTTATCATCTCCTGTTCCAGCACTTTACGATCTTCAGGATTCATCATGCTGAGTTTTTTCTCGTTGATCAGCATGGTTTGCTTGGTCATCCACTCCTGCCAGGCAGGTTTAGAGATTTCCTGAAAAATACGTTTCCCCAGTTCACCCGGATATAACTGAAAATCCTGTCCTTCAGCTTCGCGTTGCAGGTAAGTACAAAAAATTGTGCGACTCATTATTCTTCCTCGTTTGGCTTACGCGAATGTAAGACCAGTTGTTGCGGGTGTCTCAGCTCATTTAACAGGCGCTCTACCGGAGCGGCCAGCCCGACCTCGGGAGCACGCGCTAAGTTATACCAGAGACTGCTGCTTTCATCCATTAAAGAGCCGAAAGCCGGCTTGTTCAGATAACAGGGAATGATATCAAGATGAAAATGGCTGAAAGTGTGACGAAATGCGGTCATTTGTTGTAGTGAGCCACTTATTCCCTGTTTATCCAGCCAGTTATGCATGGCTTGTTCGCTGTCAAACTGCGGAAAGCAGTATAATCCCCCCCAGATTCCCACCGGAGGCCGCTGTTGCAACAGCACATTTTCACCCTGTTGTAGTAATAAAAACCAGGCCGTTTTCACCGGCTGGGCCTTTTTCGGTTTTTTCCCGGGATATTTTTCCCAACTGTGGTGGGCATAAGCGATACATCCACTGTTAAGCGGGCAAAGCTCGCATTTGGGGCGTGATCGGGTACAGACCATGGCCCCGAGGTCCATCATGGCCTGATTAAACTCCCCGACACCCTGCGCGGGCGTGACCTGCTCGCTGAGTTGCCACAACCGTTTTTCTACCAGGCTTGTTCCAGGCCAGCCATCCACCGCATAGCAACGGGCCAGCACCCGTTTAACATTACCATCGAGGATAGGGTAGTGCTGTCCCAGCGACAGAGAGAGGATGGCGCCGGCGGTCGAGCGTCCGACGCCCGGTAAATCTGCGACATCTTCGAAGTTTTGTGGGAAAATCCCCCCGTGCTTTTCTGCCACCTGGCAGGCAGCCTTGTGCAGATTACGGGCCCGGGCGTAGTATCCCAGGCCGGTCCACAGATGCAGTACCTCGTCGAGCGGCGCGGCAGCCAGATCGGTGACCGTCGGGAAACGGGCCATAAAGCGTTCAAAATAAGGGATGACGGTGGCAACCTGAGTCTGCTGTAGCATCACTTCAGACAACCAGACCTTATACGGGGTTTTTTGCTGTTGCCAGGGCAGGGTCTTACGCCCATATTTCTGGTACCAGTCGAGTGTGTACTGCGCAAATTGCGATGGTTGCATCATGACCGCGAAAATTTCCACCAAAAGCTCACAAGGGGCAGGAATTCCAGCACAGACCTGCCAGACTGTAAACATGAACATTGCAAAGGCTTGCTTCCGGGGGCGAAGTTTGCATAATTCCCGTCTTTATTAAATATCAACCTACAGGCATTACTATGATCAATGATGTCATCACGCCGGAATTTGACGAGAATGGTCGTCCGTTACGGCGTATCCGCAGCTTTGTCCGTCGTCAGGGGCGGCTGACCAATGGCCAGCAGCATGCGCTGGACAATTACTGGCCGGAGATGGGGGTTGAGTTTACACCTGAACCGGTGAACTTTGCTGCACTGTTTGGCCGTGAAGCGCCGGTCGTATTAGAAATCGGTTTCGGTATGGGGGCTTCGCTGGTCACTATGGCACAGCAAAACCCCCATCAGGATTTTTTTGGGATTGAAGTTCATGCGCCCGGAGTAGGCGCCTGCCTGGGCGCGGCCCATGAAGCCGGGGTGACCAACCTGCGGGTGATGTGCCACGATGCAATGGAAGTGATGGAATCGATGATCCCGGATAATTCACTGCGCATGGTGCAGTTGTTCTTCCCGGATCCGTGGCATAAAGCTCGTCATAATAAACGTCGTATCGTTCAGGTACCTTTTGCTGAGCTGGTATTACGTAAGCTAAAACTGGGCGGTGATTTCCATATGGCGACCGACTGGGAAAATTATGCAGAGCATATGCTGGAAGTTATGCAGAGCATCCCGGGTTACCGTAACCATTCGAAAGAGGGGAACTTTGTACCGCGTCCGGAAAGTCGCCCGTTAACTAAGTTTGAACAACGTGGCCAGCGTCTGGGGCACGGGGTTTGGGATTTGATGTTTGAGAGGATTAAATAATGGCAGTACAGCGTAGTCGTCGTTTACGTAAGAAAATGCACCTGGCCGAATTCCAGGAACTGGGTTTTTCAGTCAGTTGGACCTTCGCAGCCGGGACCTCAGAGCAGGAGATTGATGCCACTCTGGATGCTTTTGTCGATGAAGTGATTGAACCTAATGGTCTGGCCTATGACGGCAGTGGTTATCTGCAATGGGAAGGGCTGGTCTGCCTGCAGCAAACCGGCAAATGCACCGATGAGCACCGCCAGCTGGTTCGCGAGTGGCTGGAAGCCAGAAAACTCTCAGAAGTCAAAGTTACGGAACTGTTTGACGTCTGGTGGGACTAAGTATCTGCAGGTAATTTTCCTGTTGTTATCAGTCAGTGAACCAGAGCCCGAAAGCAGAACATGTTTTACCGGGACAGAAAGGAGTATGCATGTTACGTGAAGTGATCGCTGTCGGGGTTTTGCTGGCTACCACCCCGGCGTGGGCAGATTATCAGTGCCCGGTAAAACCTCAGGATGATGTCGCTGTCACGGCGCAGCAGGTGGTTGTCAGCGGCAGTAATGGTAATCTGACCATCTCTCCGCAGGGAGAGATGACGTTTAACGGTAAGCCGGTTCAGGCTGACCAGGCACTCCGTCAGCAGGCGGTTGCCTATCAGGCCGCGTTACGCAGTGACTTACCCTGGATTGACCAGGGGGCCCGTCAACGGCTGGAAACCAGTCGTAGTGCGCTGGATAAAGTGATAGTTGAAAAACTGGGCTCTGACAGCCATGTGCGCACTCGCCTGGCAACACTGGACAGCGGCCTGAAAACACAGATGGATCGTGTGATTGAACACCGTGATGGCGGGCTCTATTTCCACCACGCAGCTATCGATCAGGTTAGGGCGGATGGTGAGAAGCTGGTGCAGAATGCCATGGGTGGAATACTGCAGGACAGCCTGAATGAACTGGGCAGTTCCAAATCATCAGGAGATAACCCGTTACAGGCATTAATGGGCAACCTCGGTGGTCTGCAGCAGTCTATTCGTAGTGAGGTCAGTAAGCAGGAAAAAGATTTCCAGGCGTTTGGTCAACAGGTGTGCGGCAAGGTCGGGTCACTTGAACAACAGCGCAAGGTTATCTGGCAACAAGTCAGTCAGTAAACTCTCCGGTATCAGCAGTATCACAGCCCCTGATACTGCTGAATTTCGGAATTAATTATTCCTGTTCCAGAAAAAATTCCAGCAGGCTGTTCAGAAACAGCCGTCCTTTCTCTGTCACCTGCCAGCTGGCTGTAGTCTCCTGCAAATAACCGGCCTGGATAGCCTGGTTCAGAGCAGGGCGAATGTGTTGTTCACTCAGCCCGGTCAAACGGCTAAATTCATCCCGCGGGCAGGGTTCAGATAACCGGAAACGGTTCATAAAAAACTCAAACGGTTTTTCGTCATCCGGCACGCTGTAACGTTTATCCAGGTATTCTCCGCGCATAAACCCTTTCGGGTGGCGGGTTTTCACGGTACGGATAATTTTTCCGTCAGCCTGCGTGAGTTTACCGTGGGAACCACAACCGATACCCAGATAATCACCAAAACGCCAGTAGTTGAGATTGTGCTGACATTGCAGGCCGGGCCGGGCATAAGCAGAGGTCTCATATTGCTGATAACCGGCATCAGTCAGTAGCTGGTGCCCCTGCTCGAAGATATCCCATAATGCATCATCATCCGGTAATACCGGGGGTCGTGAGGCAAACAGCGTATTGGGTTCAATCGTTAGCTGATACCAGGAGAGATGCGGCGGCGATAACGCAATCGCCTGTCGTAAGTCGTATAAGGCTTCTTCCAGCGACTGATCCGGCAGGCCATGCATCAGATCCAGATTAAAACTACGTAGTCCCAGTCCGGCAGCCAGCTTAGCCGCCCGTTTTGCCTCCTCCGGCCCATGGATACGTCCCAGTCGTTGCAGTTTGGCCGGACTGAAACTCTGTACCCCAATCGAAATACGGTTGACCCCTGCCTGCTGATAACCGCTGAAACGATCGGCTTCTACCGTGCCAGGGTTAGCTTCCATAGTAATCTCGGCATCGGCTGCCAGCGGTATGCGCTGACGGACACCGTCCAGCAGCGCCTGCATGGCTTCGCTACTTAACAGACTGGGAGTACCGCCGCCGATAAAAATCGTCGAAACTTCACGCCCTGAAGTCAGGGGGATATCAGAGTCCAGATCAGCCAGCAGATGCCCCACATAGTCCATATGCGGGACATCGCCTTTCAGGGCATGTGAATTAAAATCACAATACGGGCACTTCTGTACACACCAGGGAATATGAATATACAGACTCAGTGGTGGCAGATTACCCATTACGCAGAGCATCCAGCAGCAGTTTCAGTGCCTGCCCACGGTGTGAAATTGCCAGTTTTTCGGCTTTAGTCATCCCTGCCGCCGTGATATTCAGCTCTGGCAGGAAAAAAATTGGATCGTAACCAAACCCGCCTTCACCCTGGCTTTCACGGGCAATAACACCGGGCCACTGACCATGAAACACCAGCGGTGTCGGGTCATCGGCATGGCGCAGGTAGACCAGCACGCAATGGAATGCCGCCTGGCGCTTTTCATCGGGAATCTCCTGCATCGCTGTCAGCAGTTTTTCCAGATTCTGTTGGTCAGTCGCCTCGACACCCGCATAACGGGCAGAGTAAATACCAGGAGCACCCCCCAGCACATCGACGGCCAGCCCTGAGTCGTCAGCAATTGCCGGCAGGCCGGTAACACGTGCTGCGTGGCGGGCTTTTATCAGCGCATTTTCGATAAAGGTCAGGCCGGTCTCTTCCACAGAATCGACGCCCAGATCGGTCTGAGCCACAATATCAAAACCAAAATCAGCCAGGGGTTCGGCCAGTTCACGCACTTTGCCGGGATTACCGGTTGCCAGTACAACTTTTTGCATAATCATTCCAACGTTCAGAGTTACAGCAGATACCAGAGTCCCGGAAACAGATCCATCCCGAGATAATTCAGTGCATAGAGAATCAGAATCACTACCATGGCAGAGAAGTCGATACCGCCCATGGCCGGCAGAATGCGGCGAACAGGTGCCATGAGTGGCTCTGTCAGCTGTACCAGCACATAATCTATCGGGCTGCGGCCCTGGCTCACCCAGCTCATCAGTGAACGGATCAGAATCACCCAGAACACCAGGTTACCGGCAGCTTTCAGCAACGACAGAACGCCAATCAACACATTACTCAGGCCAATCACAAAGCCACCGGACTGGATCAGCATCAGCAGTGGGAACTTGATAATGGTCAGTACCAGTGCCAGTACTAAAGACGCGGTATCAATGGGGCCCATTGCGGGGATAATACGGCGTAGTGGGCGGATCACCGGCTGAGTCAGTTTGACAATAAATTGTGCCAGTGGATTATAGAAATCACAGCGGGCCCACTGCATCCAGATACGTAGCAGCAGAACCATGACGTAAAGATCGATAACCGTTTTGACCAGAAAAGTCAGAGTGTACATGTGTGTCCTCAGTTATTGGGGGGAAGGGGTTGGATACTGGCGCGCACCAAAAATGGCGGAGCCAATACGAACCATCGTACTGCCGGCTTCAATGGCGGCGTCCATATCATCGCTCATTCCCAGCGACAGGGTATCAATCCCGCTGAATTCCGCCTGTAAAGCGTGAAATGCTGCGGCCATCTGTCGGCATACCGCCAGCTGTGACTGATAATCTTCTGATGGTGCGGGAATTGCCATCAGGCCACGTAATTTCAGATGGGGTAACTCAACAATCTGCCGGGCAAGGGCCGGAATATCACTGACACTGATCCCGGACTTGCTGGATTCATCGCTGATGTTAACCTGAATCAGCACATTCAGGGGGCCACGGTGTGGTGGTCGCTGATCGTTTAGTCGTTGTGCCAGTTTCTGTCGGTCCAGCGTATGGCACCAGTCAAAGTTTTCGGCCACCAGACGGCTTTTATTGGATTGTAACGGACCGATAAAGTGCCATTCCAGCCCGGCTAAATCTGCGGTCTGTGCGACTTTATCCACCCCTTCCTGGACATAATTTTCGCCAAAGCAACGTTGTCCCGCCAGCCAGGCTTCGCGGATGTCGCTCACAGGTTTGGTTTTACTCACTGCCAGCAGAGTAATCTGCTGTGGATCTCTGCCGCAACTTTCGGCAGCAGCGCGAATACGCTGACGGATCTGCTGTAAATTATGCTGAATGGAAGTCATCACCGGGCTGTTTTATGGAGTTAGATGAAATTGTTGCGCTTAGTGTAAAGCATAATGCCTCTGATCTGCACCTTTGCTGTGGACATTTACCCTGGTGGCGTTGCCAGGGGCTGCTGACAGCTGTCCCGGGAATGGCCCCGGTCACTGATGCGACCCTGCAAAATTTTTTTGATGACTGTCTGACGGATGAGCAACAGCAACAACTCCGGATCCACGGCCACTGTGATGCCGCACTAACCATGGCAACAGGAACCCGGCTGAGAGCCTGTATTTTCCGCCGTAACGGCGGCATATCACTGGCATTACGCATTCTGCGCCAAAAAATCCCCTCCATGGAGAGCCTGGGTATGCCTGCCGTCTGTTACCGCCTGACCGGTGAAAATGCCGGACTGATACTCTTCAGCGGGGCGACCGGTTGCGGAAAATCGACATCGCTGGCGGCGATGACGGGGGCAATAAGCCGTCAGCGGGCGCTGCATATTATTACCCTGGAAGATCCGATCGAGTATCTCTACGACAACCACCGATCTCTTATCCAGCAACGGGAAGCGGGCAGGGATTTTTCCTGTTACAGCCAGGGACTGATGGCGGCACTCCGCCAGGACCCGGATATCATTATGTTGGGAGAATTACGTGATCATCAGACGATCCGGCTGGCTTTGACAGCCGCAGAAACCGGACATCTGGTGCTGGCGACCCTGCATACCAGGACGGCTGCACAAACTGTTGAGCGGCTGGTGGATAGTTTTCCTGCAGGCGAAAAATCGCTGGTCAGCAGACAGTTGGCCGCCGGTCTGACGGCAGTGATTGCACAGCGGCTGGTGAATGACGAAGCGCAGGCTACCCGGCAACGGGCGGAATTTGAAGTTATGCTGAATACCCCGGCAGTGGCCAGTGTCATCCGTGAAGGAAAAACGCATCTGCTGGCAGGGATAATACAGACCAGCTCGGCTGACGGAATGCAGAGTTTTCCACGCGCTGCTGGTGTAGAAACCGCCTCGTCGGCACAGGCAGGTTGGCTTGCTGACGAGGCGGGGAGAAGTGTCGCTGGTATCTGGCCAGGTGAGGCTTAAGGGGCTGCTGAGATAACCAGCCGGATACTGTTCTCATGCCAGTCAGCGCTGTCAAACGTCCTGCCATAAATCATTTTCAGGGTTGAAGTGCCGGCTTTACGGCCAATAAGATAAAATGTCTGCTGACCCGGGCATCCCACCATGCCGGCTTTACAGTCGGGAGACTGCTGGTAACTGCCGGGAATCAATAATACACCGGCAGGTAACTGGCTGACCATCCATTGATAGCCGGTGGATGGATTAGCCTCCAGCGTCAGCTTAACCGGCTTGCCTGCCACACCGTCCAGCTGTACAGGCACATCGGCTGCAGCCGCAGTAAACGTGATACAGCCCAGTGCCGCAGCCAGAAGGTAAATTAATCTGTTCATTGCTAAAACCCCGTTTTATGCTGTGATAAGCAATGACTATAGCATTAATTACTGCTTATGGCAGCGCTGGGAGAGAAAGGACGTTGTTATTTCGCAGTCAGTAAAACATAACCACAGGGGTTAATGATTATCGAACCAGCTTTCGAGGATGATCACCGCTGAACCTGAATCGACTTTTCCTTTGGTCAGTGCACGATAACCGCCGGTTTCGAACAGACCTGCACGGGCTTCCACAGTGCTTAAGCGTTCGTCCTGTAATTCAACCGCGACACCAAATCTGCCATGCAGACGGTTGGCAAATTTACGGGCACGGGCAGTCAGTGGTTGCTCTGTCCCATCCATATTCAGTGGCAGACCGACCACCACTAAATCCGGCTGCCACTCTTTAAGCAGTTTTTCGATCACATTCCAGTCAGGGACCCCATCCTGTGCTTTGATGGCTGTCAGGGGTCTGGCGGTACCGGTCAGTTGCTGACCCACAGCCACACCGATACTCCGGGTGCCGAAATCGAATCCGAGTAAGGTTTTCACTGACATCAGGCATGCCCCGCTTCACTGCTCATCTGACTGATATCGATCCCGATATGTTTAGCCGCGTTACGCCAGCGCTCTCCCGCCGGAGTATGGAACAGAATTTTTTCACTGGCCGGAATGGTCAGCCAGGCATTTTCCAGTATTTCATTTTCCAGCTGCGATTTTTCCCAGCTGCAGTAGCCCAGCGCCACAATAATATTTTCGGGTTGCTGGTCGCTGCCCAACGATTCGAGAACATCTTTTGAGGTCGTCAGCACCGTGTATTCAGAAATAGTAATACTGGAAGTAAACCTGTTTTCCGGTGAGTGCAGGATAAAACCGCGATCTTCTGCAACGGGGCCGCCGTTATACACCGGGTTTTCTAATGAGTGTCCAGCATCATTTTGTTGCGGCGTAATGTCTAGTTTATTCAGCACCCCCTCAATGGTCAGGTTTTCCATGGGCTTATTCACTATCAGGCCCATGGCTCCTTCGTCGTTGTGCTCACAAACATAGATTACAGACCGTTTGAATACCGGGTCCTGTAATGAGGGCATCGCGATCAGAAAATGGTGCTGTAAATTCATACTGACTCTGTAAGTTTATCTGAAAAAAATATCCGGCAGCCTCCGGGCCGCCGGGCAAAACGCAGGCCGGAATTAGTGGCCCAGGCGTTTCTCGATAGCATCCATCAGCATGCCGGTAATCGAGATTGGGAATGCGGCCTCAATTTCACGTACACAGGTCGGGCTGGTGACATTAATTTCGGTCAGCCGGTCGCCGATAATATCCAGTCCGACAAAAATCAGGCCTTTTTGCTTCAGGACCGGGGCAACTTTACGGGCAATAGCCCAGTCACTCTCACTTAGCGGACGGGCTTCACCCCGGCCACCGGCCGCGAGGTTACCCCGGGTTTCGCCGGATTTAGGTATTCTTGCCAGACAATAAGGCACCGGTTC
>Ga0157363_1003009_pt1 | contig 15065 bp, 12 predicted proteins | sample AttsexASBM1_FD_111477 | JGI IMG/M metagenome (GOLD analysis project Ga0157363, IMG submission 111477) | Fungus gardens microbial communities from leaf cutter ant in Ribeirão Preto, State of São Paulo, Brazil - Atta sexdens ASBM1 | ecosystem: Host-associated > Fungi > Mycelium > Unclassified ...
AGCATGTGTTGTCCATGCTGTATGACGTCACTTTGTTCCGGAACCTTCTACTTCCTTCTCTTATATCCCGTGATCAGTCTTGTGACTACACCATCAAGTTGTGACTGATGTGACAGCGTGACTAATAAACCCTAACCCGAGTTGTTCTAAAAATAGAAAAAGAAACGAAAAAAAGAAAAGAAAAATACAATAAAGTGAAAAAAGATAATAAAAACAAAGTCCACCGTCAACGATCTTGACACTTATGTTGTGGCAACCACTTATCACAATGACAGATGATAACACAAGCAAGTAAATCTCTTAGTAGGATATAATGTGGGAAGTTCACAAGAAAACTTGACAAGGAGTCTCTGCTAAATTAGAGTCCTATATATACAGAGTACACATGGTCTATACTACATCCTCATGTCTGCCTCATTTCTTACTCCAGGCCACTATGTTGTATACATGTGCTCTGACATCATCTTCCAGATCCTTCTACTATGTTCTGGGCCTATGACATCACATGATGTGACATGTCATGTGACTGTGGTGTCACATGCCTTCTTCATTGTCCAAAAGAAAAATAAAATAAAATAAAATAAAATCAATATAAAATCAGAAAAATAAAAGAAAAGAATAAAAATTGTTAGTGTTCCAGCATCCCATAACAACTAGCAGTTAAAGTGTACAAATTGCTGGACACTATACAAAATTCTATTTGTTTATAATACTATCAATAGTGTTCAAGTTCACATATTCCAAATATTAACTAGCCTCAATATTCTTTAATATGTTTAGGTCCTCCATTAGTATTAGCTTACTTAGCTTGATTTATTTTCCACACAACATTGAATTATATAAGGTCTGTGCTCTCTGGTCTCCCCACTAGTATTATGCAAAATAACATTTTAACACTTCTAGATAACACCTCAGACTCTCCCAAGTTTCTAGCAATACAAGAGATGGTGTTATAGCTATTAAACAAACTAAACTTCAACTTAGAGATTTTTAGGACAAAGCTAGTCATTGGATTATAAAGGACTAGCTACTGGAGACAAGAGCTTGCAAGTGCATACAAGATATATAGAAATATCAAGAATGAGTTGTTGAGGCATTGGCAAGATCAAGACTTATAGAATAGGAGTGGTAGGAAAGAATAAATCAAAGGTGATTTATACTACATATTATAGACTAATTTCTGAGACTTCTAAGATATCCACTTTATAATCTCAGGTAAGATTCTAACCAGTCTTAAATATACTTCTACATCTATACTTGCTTGTGTATGGATCAGTCCTTCATGATTTATCTCCTAATAACTCATCATCTAGACTTCAGATTATCTTATCTCCTAGAAACTATCTCTATGATGTCTTCTTAGTTATTTTCTACACTATTATTCATCTAGCCATAATTTCAACTACAGGACTTAGTATTTAAGACTGGATAGATACTCTGTAGTCTTCCCAGTTTGGTAATTAACAAATATAACACTTTATTTTTTTCTCTAAGTCTCCTCACCATTCCTACTCTTTATCTGAAATTACAACTATATGACAGATTGTGGTACAACATGTAAGTTGAGACCAAGATTATTATCTGAAGTTCAGTTACAAGTCTATAGATAAGCATCTTAGCTTAATTTGCAATCTAGATACTTTATTCACTTTTACAGATAACTATATTCATTTCTAAATAAGTCCCCAAACTTGATCTAATCTCTTTTCACATAACTAACTACAAATATCCACTTGAAGTGAGAATAGAGCTTGATAGCCCTCTAAACTTATAAGTATAGATTAGCTCTCTTCATTTCATGTTAATCACTTCTCAAACATCATTGCTAGACTTTGTAGCAATACTATAAAGCTTCCTTCTAATATCTAAGAACTCTCCAAGCTCAGGATAATTATTTACAGATCTTTATTTTATAGTTACTATCTTAGACAAAGTACTTCATATATAAGTTAGATAATTACATTGTAATCTCTTATTCTGAAAATCAACTAAAACTAGCACTAAACTCTAGTGTTGGTGGTAACATGCCTTGATTTTCTAAGTTCCTCTTATATTCTAACCTTCTAGTAACCTCTTCAGAAATATAAATATATAACCAGTGCAACATGTAAAGCACATGTTATATATCATTTGAACACATCTGATCTATCCAAATCTATCACAGACAATGCTTACCTAAGCTCTGTTCTGCCCAAAACAACTGTGGAAGTGAATATCTCCCTTCTAGTTTGTATACTACTTCTAGTACAGATTAACCTAGGTTCTTTCTATGTATGATCACTTTATTACTGATTACATGGTTCCTTATAATCTTCATAAAACTACAGACCTGATTTCTGAGGACTTAGTATACCCAGAGTAGTTATCTATCTCTTCTAATTTTCAGATAGTCTTAGTATTATATCTAAGATATATAGATATCCAGTAATTCCTTAGCTTGAAAATCAACTAGTGTAGTATACTATTCTGAGTGCCCATACTTGGAAGTTTGACTTCCTCCATGATTTGCATTCTGTTATAATTTTTTCCCTAAATATAACCATTACAACATGCAGAGGCATAGTATATTTACTGAAGCCAAGGTTACTCCAGATTTGCATTCACATATATCAAATAATGTTCCCACACTCTTCTAATGTCTTCTGTAATTTTTCTGTAGATGGTTTCTTTTTTCAAGCATGTTTCTTATTTAACAGCACAGTATATAAGCTAAAGATTGTTCAATATCCACATTATACACATCATGGATAAGTTCTAACAAGTCATCTGCTCTTCTATATACCTTCTATAGATCTCAATTGTTAAGATATAATATATGTCCAACACTATCTTATAATAGTTTTAGATTACTATTAGACTCCAAGACTGCTATAGCATTATTTTCATAAAGTGGTCACTATGAACAATATTCTCACCATAGCTGTAGAACTTAAAGTCCATATTATTTAATTCTGCTCTTATATCTGCTAATGTTTCTGACTCCTTTTTATTCTCTCAATCCTATTATCTTGACCTGCTAAAAACTAGCTATATCTCAATATAAGAAGACTAACATAAATTTTTTTTCTGTTTCTGGTCTCACTATAAACTTTGCCTTTCTCTATGCTTTGTTCTACCAGGCTTTCTTATTTCTTTTATATCTGGTTTTTGCTACTCTAGTAATAATCAAGTATGTAGCAATCTCAATTCTCAATTCTCTAGCTTCTTTCTTTATATCTAATAGTTCTTAATTACTATGGTGTTATTTCAACCTTATATAACCACTAATCTCATGTCTTGGAATGTATAGTAGATATATATAGAGTAGTAGATATCTTCAAGAATCTCATTTTGTTCTCTTTGGAATTTTTAGAGATTAGTCATGTTTCTAGTGTAAATCTGTAATAAAACTTGGAAATTTCTGGAGCTTTGGAGCATTATCTGTACTTTTGTTCAAGTCATCCTAATATTCAAGATCAATTTACCAGTCAATTTTAAAGGTGACTAAAATTATGGTTATGTTTTTCTCAATTCATATAACCTCTATATATACTAAATCTCAGAAGAGTTTGGCTTGAGACCACATAGCAAAGTGATCTGAGAAAAATTTTCAGATAAAGTTAGGTATAAGCTTCTTCTCTATTACTAGATGAATGAACTTTAAACAACACTTCTACATCTAGTTTTCTCGTATCAATATAAAAGTAAATACTATTGATACTCTGGAAACAACTGTATACTTTCAAGATAGCTAGACTATAGATAACTATCTGGACAAGTTTTAAAGCCTGTTGAAGAGGTATGATAATTGGACAAAGAGCATTGTCAGAAAATTTCATTTTCTATTTTTATTTCTTATTTCTCATTTTTTTCTGTTACTTTCTTCTTTTAGACACTTACTTACAAAAGTATACTCACACTACATATGCTGGTAGAATACTATGCTATGCCAATGCTTATAGTAAAAAACTATATAGTACTACTTTCTACATTCCCAGACATAAAAGAGCTTATAATGAGTAGTTGTATCTCATTCATACCACTTTCATAAGACTGAGGTAAATACTATATTTCACTTGATTACTTTTATAGATGACTGACTAGCTAGTATAGTTTATATATCTAATAGGTATGAATGAAATAGTCATTTATGCTACTTTTATGAGACTGAGTTTATACATCTAATAACATCTAGTTTCAAATATAGGCTATATTAATTATAAATCTTAGTTGTTAAATTCTACAAGAGACCAAAGCCTGTTATTTAGACTTAGATTACAACCATATCCACTGGATGTCAGAGTTTTGAACAATAGATTTGGTATTATTTTATTTTATTTCTCTTATCTATAGATTCTATTTTCTTAAAATTGGATGTGAAAAGAAGGTTGTGATATAATGTCATACATGATGGTTACATGTGTTAAAGAACATGACAGAAGCATAATACATGTCATAATCACAACATCATGTGATCATTATAGACTGACTTCCAAGACTTTTAAAACTTTGACTTTCTGATTTTAGATAAAATTCTAACTAGTTCTAGATATATTTATATTTCTACATCTATACTTACTCATACATAAATCAATTCTTCATGTTTTACCTTATAGTAACTCATTACCTAAACTTCAGATTGTTCTATCTTCTAAAAACTGTCTCTATAACATCTTCTTAGTTATTGTCATATACTATCTGATATTTACACTCTTCATACTCTCTTCCAGTGTAGATCAAACTCCATTCCATCACCTATCAATCTAAGGACTAAACCCTGTATTTCTCTCAATTTTATAGAGTTCCAAACAATAACTCCTATAGTACCTAATAACTCAAAGTATACACAGTGATAGAATATTATTAGATTATCACTTCTATATTCAAAAAAATTAGCTACCATGTACCATTCTTTAGTCTGATAATCAACTTGGACTTCTGTCATACTTATCTCAACTCTCTTCTAAAGCTTCTAATCTTTGGAAAATACAGTCACATAATGCATAGGCTAGGTACAATATTATCTATTGAAGTGAAGACTGTTATCTGTGTAGTATTACTTCTGGTCTCTATTGTAGCTACTACTAACCAAGATAGTCAATAACATACTAAGTAAACTTATGAGCAAAGTATTTCATGAGAATTACAAAAAAACTTAACAAGGAGTTTCCAATGTATTCCTATACTATATATACTACTATTACAAGTCCTACCATAAGCTACATATGTCACCCATGAGTCTACCATATCATTATCACAAGGTAAACATGTTACAACTATGCCCTTGATATTATTGTTCTAGCTCTTTCTACTATATTCTAGATCTATGACATTACATCATGTGATGTATCATGTGACCATGGTCACATGCCTCTTCATTATCTAAGAAATAAAATAAAAGTAAAAGTAAAAGAGAAATCAAATCAAAGAAAATAAATAAAAGAAAAAGAAAATCAATATAAAATATAAGGGTTCAAGTATACTATGATAATCTCCATCTAATCCACAGTTTCTAAGTCCAACTTTCATTTCCATCTTCTATACTACATTTGTGGATACTCTTAGCAAGTGTAAATTATCTTTAACAGTTATTTTCTATACTATTATTTTCTTAGCTACAGTTCCAACTACAGAATTTAGTATTTAAGACAAAGTAAATACTCTGTAGTCTCTCCAGTCTGGTTATGAATGAAGATAATGCCTCACTTCTTCTTCTAAAGTTCTCTTAACATTCTTACTCTTCATCTGAAATTATAACTATATAACAGATAATGGTATAATATATAAGTTGAAGCCAAGATTATTATCTGAAGTTTAGTTGTAAGTTTGTAGATAAGCACTCTAGCTTAATCTATAACCAAGATAATTTACCTACTTTCACAAATAACCACATTAGTTCTCAGATAAGTTTCTATACTTGATCTAATCTCCTGTTAACCACAAATATCTGCTTGAAGTGAGAACAGCACTTAATAGTGATATAGAAAAAAAAATAAAAGGTTCTAAAATGTCATACAACATGGCTATAGTATGTCAGCCTTATGAATAACATATAAACTTTAGGATAGGTTAGTTGTAGTATGTGCACAGACCACAGTCTAAGATATAAGATAAACAAGTTTGTACTGAGAACTCTATCAAGTTCTCTTATATTACTCAATACAAGAGTTTGTTCTTTTGTCTGACCCTAAAGGTTTAAGTTCATAACACTGGATGATCTAGAAATACTAATTTTCTAGATTGATACAAAACTATTAGACAAATTAATATAGCTTGTGAATAAAAAATTTCAGTTAATAAACTATATCTATTTCTTTGTCCAAGAATATCCTGGTTCATTCCACTATCTAACTATACACTGGATCTATTCTTTAAAGTTTTCTCTCCAACCAGTTGTTTGTTATGAACTTAAGACCTTATAGTTAGTCAAAAGAAAGAACCTTATATAGGGTTTACACAAGAGAACTCAATAGAGAACTCCATACAAGATAGTCTACCTTATATACTAAATCTACCTGGTCTGTGCTAGTTATTTCTACCCTACCCTAAACAGCCATATATTAGTCTCAAAGCTAGCATGTGTTATACTTATTGTATAACATTGTCCTTCCATGTGTCTCATGACCTGTGACTGTGTCATTCAATGTGACTGAGGTGTGACAACACAATCTTTGCCACTTTAACCCTAACCCTGAGTTCTAAAAATAGACAAATGAAAACTAAATCAAAAGGGAACTGAAAAGAGAACTGAAAATGAAAATGAAAATGAAGATGAAAGTGGAAATGAGTAGAGTCCACCTCCTTCATTCTTGACATTGTTACTCTAACTCTTGTTGAAGAGATATAACTACTGGACAAAGAATATTGTTGGCAAGTTTCATTTTATATTTTTATTTCTTATTTCTTATTTCTATCATTTTTTCTTTTTGAGCACATGCTCATGAAAGCATGTGCATACTGCATATGCCAGTGGAATGCTAATGCTTGTAGTAAAAAAACTATATAGTATTATACTTTCTACATTCCTAGATATAAAAGAGTTGTGATAAGTAGCTATATCTTAGTTATTCACACTACTTTTATAGATGACCGACTAGCTAGCATAGTCTATACATCTAATAGATATGAATATAAATAGTTGTTCACACTACTTTTATGAGACTGAGTTTATACATTCAATAACTCTTTCTCTTGGTATCTCTATAAAAATTAACCAACTTCTTTTTAAGACTGCTATCACTACAGAAATCTGTATTTCCTAGTTAAGGACTGAATCTCTCAGCTGGATGTGTAGCAATTCATGGTAAATTAGTACAGAAAGTTGATACAGGATATGATAGCTTTGAAGAATGTGAAGCTTATAGGAAAAAAGCAAAATTTGAAATTATTCAATAACTCAGAGAAAGAGAATTTTGTGTGAAGAACTTGGTGACAAGTATGCCTATAATCTGACTGCTCTCAGTAATAGGTTCACTATACTCAATATAAAAGAAGCCAATACAGATGAAATATAAAGCTAAAAAGATATATGTTGTAAAGAAACTAGCTTTTCTTTCTATCAACCCTTCTAAGCATAGATGCAAAATCTGCCCATCCAAGAACATCTATCTATTAGTTATTTGTTCATTATTATGATTCTATTCTCTTCTATGACATTCTGTAACATTTGTTTTTTTATTTTTCACTGGTTCTGACTATGAGAATACAATCGCTTTATACTGAGGTAATCATTGATCTAACAGATTGGTATATAGGTTAGAGTATTTAAAGTAGTTGTTATCTCTAGAAATCTTGTTTTGTTCTCTTAGGAATTTCTGGAGGTGGGTTATATAATTAGTCTTAGCTTAGAATATACTTAGAAATTTTTGAAGCTCTTCCATACTTTTGTCTAGTCACTCTATCAGGTTTGATTAAAGGTTTGGACAAGTTCTAGGAAATTCTGAATATGAATCACAAGTAATATGAGATACTAGGCTCAGATATCTCAGAGGTTTTGAACTTGGTTGAAGGTCTTCTTATATAAGCCACATTTAACAAACTACCACTTTATAAAAATAGCATAGAAAACTTAGGTTCTATGTTGGCTTGTATAATACCACTCTTAGCCAAACCTAGTTTTTTAGCATCACTTCTCTCTTTCTTACCACTATCTTGTATGGGAGCGCCTAATAGAGAAATTGTGAATAAAAATCTTTTAGTCACTTCTTTAGCTATGTCTTGTTCCAAAAATATCAACAATGATATAGAGGATGTCAACATGGGCCCCCCTAGAGGAAGGTCCAATAATTCTAGTATAAACTCTTCTAGAGAGTCATATGTTGTGTCTAAAGCCTTAACTAATGTATATGCCACTCACATGGAAATTCAAAGTGAGGACTTGAACTGGGCTAACCAAGCTGATACAGAAATCTTTCATATCCCAGTCTCTTCCCAAGCAGGGGAGGAGAGTAACAATCAAGTCTTAGTATTATGGAACGCTTTGACACTAACATTTTTCTTTCTCTTTTATTTATTTTTCTTGATTTTATATTTCTTTTCTTTGAATTTCTTTTTCTTTTTAGTGACGATGAAGAGGCATGTGACATCGCAGTCACATGACATGTCACATGATGTGACGTCATAAGCCTAGAACATAGTGGAAAGATCTAGAAGATGACGTCAGGGCACATGTATACAATATGGTGGCCTTGAGTAGGAAATGAGGTGGACATGAGGTTGTAGTATGGACCAGATGTATTTAGTATATATAGGACTCTAATTTAGCAGAGACTCCTTGTCGAGTTCTCTTGTGAATTCCCACATCATAGTCCACTTTGAGCTTTACTTGTTAGTGAGATCATTGGACAATTCAGTCTAGTAGTTGCCACAACACTTAGCAAACTTGGATTCCAATGGTCCCACTACATGTGTAGATCTTGCTGCTATCTTGTTCCCCAATCAAAATATAAATAGCCTTTCTCTGCCTTCATTATCATATGAAGAACTCCAACCAGCCAATAACAACTCATAGAATAGTTGAACTCAACCCATTTCTCTTTTTGGAAGATTGGGTACTCAAGATATAGGTATTATGAATATCAAGATATCTTTGGAAAGAATTTCTGATTTTGTTGCTAATTAGCATATCAAATAACAAAGAAGCAATATTTCTTGTTTAGAGAGATTCAGTAAAGTTGTATTCATACTCGTCTCATCCATATTCAAAGAAGGATGGGACAACTTATAAGTTGGAGAAGGCTAAAAAACATTCCACAACAAAATCAAAGAGGAATTCACTACTCATGTTCCCATCATTCCCTCTAATAGGAAATCTAATCATTTCCCTCCCCTAAACCAGTGAAATTCTCTAACATTCTCCCTCCACAAAGCTCTGTCAATCAGGTCAACAATAGGAAAAACCTTCAAAAATCTCATGACAAATCTGACAATAGTAAATCTGCCAACAAGCCTTTTCCTACTGCATGCACTTACATCCAAGCCTTATCTGCCAATGTTTGGAAGATTTTTAAACTCAAGGAGAACTTTCCCAAACTTTCTGACAAAAAGATAGAGGAAATTCACAAGACTGTGAATAATTCCAATGTTCCTAAGCCACATATCAACATAACCACCAAAGATCTGTCATGCAAGCAAATTATCATTTCCATGGGCAGCGACAACTTAAAGAAGTTCTTGTCCTCATCTGGCAAGCATGTTGTCAATCTCAACCATGCTCTGAAAGACATCAAATCAGATGTTATCATTGACTTTATGAGGTCTGACTATAGAGGACTCATTATTGTCTCCAACAAGGTTGCGTCCTCATCTGATATATATGTTATCAACAATTATGTTAAAAACATTAACAATTTGGACCTCAATAATGTTCAAGATGCTCGGCTCCCACAGTCTAAATCTTATCTCAAGATATTAGGCATCCTCTATCTCATTGAAAACACAAACACTCCCATTGACTTGAATGTTTTGGAAGGGATCATCAAAGCCACTCATGTCTTTAACAACATAAAAATTACTTCTAAACCCTGTATCTGCAAGGTTTCACCTAAGTTAGATATGGCTATTGTGTGGATCAATATTTTGGATTCACAGAACAGTTTGTCTGCAAAAAAAATCATCAATTGAAGCTTTAATGTAGGAAGTTTCATTGCAACTGTTAGGAGTGCCAATATAAACCCTGGTATGCCCTAATGCAAAAACTGCTAGAAGTGGGGCCACACAATGTTTACGTGCTATTTTCAAGGATCTTGATGTGTCAAGTACAATGATCCTTACAAAACCAAGCATCATCGTCAATTCAGATAGTGTTGCAAAGCAAATTTCAAGATTAATCCTCCTCATCTTAAAACCAAGCAGGATGAGCCATGTTCCCACACCTTCAAAAGTGTATAAACTATAAAGAGGATCATCAAGCTGACTCCAATACATATCTATTTTGGTGCCACCATTTCAATAAGGAGTGGCATACAAAAAAATACCAGGAACTTTATGAAAGTTGAAACAACTCAACTTGCTTAGCCATGAGCGGCGTTTAAGCATAATCTTCAAATAAATCAAGATTTACTCACAAAATATTTACAAGAACAATTCTATCATCAATGCTATTCTAGAAACACAATCTTTCTTTGACATTATTTTTATTCAAGAACCTTCATAGTCCTCGATAAGATCTATCCAAAGCTCCACTAATTGTGAAGGTAATGAGTTAGTAGGAGTTCCTAATCATCCTAACTGGATGATATTTTCTAAGCCTTTTTTATGGGACAGTGACTCTTTAAGGGTTATTACATACATTAATATTCATATTCCCTCTTTGTGTTTTTCTCTTTGTAATGACATCTTTCATCACAGAGATATTTCATGTATCTCTTTTTTCAATCATGGCTTTATTTTCTTTTTGATTAATATTTATTCTGATTCTTCTCAATCAGCTTTAAAGTATCTTAAGAATACTGAAGTCAATTTATCCAATGTTCTCATTATGGCTGGAGATTTTAATATCAGAGATAGTTTCTGGGATCCCAATTTTCCATATCACTCTTCTCATAGTGACACTCTTTTTGAGATTGCTGATTCTTTTCAGATCAAATTATCTAAACCTGTCAAATTCTCTCCTACAAGATTCACTGACAATGCTTGGGATTCAAATTTGGTTTTAGATCTCATTTTCTTATGTCCTAACTCTCAAGAATTTGACAATCATTCTATCTACCCCAACTGGAGACTTACTTCCAATTATGTGCCAATCTCTGTTGACATCTCTATTGTTGAGGAACACATACAAACCAAGAAACAATCCTTGATCAAGAATAGTGAGAAGAAATCTCACTTTATCAAAGAAGTCATCTTATTCCTTAAAAGTATCCATACTCATTCCATCTTATGTGTCGACATTCTCAAAATGACGGTTCAAATGATTGCCAATAATATTGAAAATATATGGCAGAAACATTTCAAAACTGTTAACATTACTAAATGCTCTAAAGCTTGGTGGAATAATGACTGCAATTGAGACCTCAAGACATACAGACAAACCAGACAGCTCAAAGACTGGAAGAAGTTCAAAGGGACTGTCAAAAGAACTAAACATGAATTTTTTGACAACAATATTGATGAAATCACTAACAAGAAATATGGACCTTGGAAACTCATGAATTGGGTAAAGAAAAGAAAACTACTGGCTATTGAAGTGATTCATTTTAATGATCATCCATGTATTGAAATATCATATTTATAAAATGCTCTACATAGGTCTCTCAATTCTGCACAAAGTTGTCAAGTTGATATCAGTTTATTAGAAGAAATCCCTTCTAAAGAGGCTTTGACATAGGTCCCTTTTTCTAGAAAAGAGCTTTTGCAGGCTATTAAAAAGTGTAATAATTCACCATCTCCTAGACCAGACAAATTGTCTTGGAGACATATCAAGATCCTAAGTTGATGCATGTATTAGCAATATCAATCAGTTTGAAGATACAATCCTCATTTTTGAGAATTATCTTGGCCTAATCACTTCAAAATGTCAACTATGGTTATTATACTCAAACTGAATAAATCATCCTATAATACTCCCAAATCCCTTCATCCTATAGTTCTTCTCAATACTTTAGGCAAATTGTTTGAGAAAATGATTGGGGAAAGACTTCAATTTCATTTGATATCAAATAATTTCATTCATCAATGTCAACTAGGTGGACTGAAACATAGATCTACCATGGATACAGATATTGCCCTCACTTACTTCATTCAATCAGAATAGGTTAAAAACCTATCTACTAGCACTTTGGCATTTGACAATGCTCAATTTTTTCCATCTCTTAATCATCAGATTCTCTCTTTAATACTGTGAAAAGCTGGTTTCAATCTCAAGGTTTCTTTCTTCTTCAAGAACTATCTTGTTGGTAGAAAAACAATGTATCTTTGGAACAATTTCTCCTCTCCCCTTTGTAATGTTGATGTTGGTGTTGGTCAGGGCTCTGCTTTTTCCCCTATTCTGTCTGCTTTATATTTTTCTCCGATTTTCTATATTCTTGAAAAATGATTAAAAATTCTAAAAATTTCTATTTCTATTTTGTCTTTCATTGATGATGGACTTTTTATTTCTCAACACAAATCTATTTCTGTGTTGAATGAAAACCTTTTTTGTAGCTACAACATTGTATCTACCCTTCTTACAAATTTTGGACTTGTCATGGAACATGGAAAAACTGAAGTGTTTCACTTTTCTAGATCCCAAGAAAACTTTGATCCTCCTCCTTTAGATCTTACTCCACTTAGAGGCTCTGTCCTCCTTTCTAAAGATACTTGGTGATATCTCAGTTTTTTCTTTGATTGAAAACTATTATTTAGACAACACATTGACTTCTATTCCAACAAAGTAATTTCTACCATCAAATGTATGAAAATGCTGGGCAATTCAAATAGAGGCCTCAACCCTCTTCAAAAGAGATGACTTTACAGATGTTGTGCACTATCTATAGCACTCTACAGATTCCAACTGTAGTATTATAACAAAGCACTACTTGATTACCTCCTCAAAATACTTAGAAAAATGTAACAAAAAGCTGCCTTATGGATATCGGGTGTTTTTCAGATATTGCCTACAGGAGAAATTGAGGCTATCTTGGGCCTCCTTCCCATCCACCTTCATATCAAGAAAGTATACAACCAATTTCATTCAAGGGGTTTTTCCCTTTCTCACAATCACATCATCAAATTGATTCTTTCTTTTGACAGACCCATCAGCTATCATTCACATGATCTGTTCCTTGAAACTCTGACTTTCAAGCAAAGACTTTGTCTGAATAGTCCTCTTATTGACATAGACAATAAGAAGAACAAATTCCTCCCTTCTTTTGATCCTCTTAATCATGAATTCTCCCCTGGACACTGTCTTATTGACTTGTTTCCCAATAGATTTTCTTTCCATCTGTAGGAGAAGAACGTCAAGAATCATATCAAAAATCTTAATGATATTACTTTAACAGCTTCATCCGATCTCTCCTCACCCATTGTTGTATCTGATACAAGCATCAAAAATCTTGTTGTTACATCCATTTCACATATCCACATGCATGCATGATAAACCCATCATCAAAACTATTTATTGTGCTATAAACATCACTTCCACCAAAGTGAAGCTGTTTGCCATTTGCTATGGCATTAACCAATCTGTTGGATTTCCCTAGGTCAAGAAGATTATTGTTATCGCAGATTCTTTGCATGCTGCCAAGAGCATTTTCAATTCATCAATGCATTCTTATCAAATCCACTCTACTGCTATCTCCCATGAGCTTAGAAAGTTCTTTATGGGAAGTAATGACAATCATATCAAATTCTGGGATTGTCCCAGCAAACTCAACTGGCCACTCCATTTGTGAGTCAATAAAGATACCAAAAGCTTCAGTTCATCTCCAAATTTCCCAAACAAATCATCTTGGGACTTTTGCAGAAAACGCAATTATGATTTTATTACCGCTCAATGGAGAATGCTCTTCCAGGCATCAGATTCCAAAGGAAGGAATTTCTTAGAACTACTTGACAACAATCTAAATCCTATTGAACCGTCAGCTATTAGAGGAGGGCAATGGCTTCAAAAATTCAGTCTCTCTAATTTATTGTATGCTAGAGCTACTAGGGCCATCATCAGTCATGCTCCTATCAGTGAGTATCGACTAAGATTTTTCCCTAGGGAAGATTTTTCGTGTCCATGTGGATGTTATCCTATAGAATCTAGATGACATATCCTACATGAGTGTAGGAGATTCAACAACTATTGGAATCTGAGGAGGGATACCATTTCTCACTTCACATTATTCCTTGTACATGACAGTAATGCCTTCTCTTTAATTTCAATTTTCCTTTTATTTCTTTCTCTCTTTTCTCTTCTTGACTCTGTTTCTCTTCTGTTGTTGTTTCTGTCTGCATGTACGTAGTTACGAAGTAGCTACCACGGTCTGCCCTCTCACCCCGTGTAATAAATTTTTGACTTAAAAAAAAAAAAAAAAGTACCACTCTCAGCAGGCAACGAGTTATTCCGACTCTATGCCTTCACTTGTGATTTTGATGGAATAACTTTGCTCCGACGGATTATCATTATCCACGTATATATACTAAATGACTATCTAGTTTGAGCCTCACTATTCCCCAATGCGAGCACTCACTAAAACTTTGCTCTTGCCGTTCGCACTTGTCGTACCCTTATGTGCCGCCCACCAGGAGCCCAAGACCGCTGAAGAGGTGCAAGTTCAGCGTGGGCTTCAGGCTGCCGCATATCACGTGAGCAGTCTGGCTTTCCCTGTTCACTGTTGTCTAATGTATATGGCAGTGTGCACCAGCAGTAGAACGCTTCACGGCAGCGCGTAAGCGTGCATGGGCACGTAAAGTTCTTGCAGGACGTCCCGAACTTCCAGGCGACCAAGAGTTGTTCAATACCGGTGTTTACGAGGATGAACCAGGGTCCCTCCCCGCTTCGGAAGATGACCAGACAGTCATGGGCTGCACACCCGTCTCAACATCCAAAATTCAAAATAACACTTGCGTTCTAACGCCTGTTGTGACCGAGGGCCCTTATTATCATGAAACAGGTCACC
>Ga0157363_1003010_pt1 | contig 15064 bp, 15 predicted proteins | sample AttsexASBM1_FD_111477 | JGI IMG/M metagenome (GOLD analysis project Ga0157363, IMG submission 111477) | Fungus gardens microbial communities from leaf cutter ant in Ribeirão Preto, State of São Paulo, Brazil - Atta sexdens ASBM1 | ecosystem: Host-associated > Fungi > Mycelium > Unclassified ...
AAGATTTCTAGTTACAGAATCTTCATTTAGCACATTAATTTAAAAAGAAAAAAATGAAAATCTGCTTTCTTAATAATCATTGATTCTTTTTACAGATGAAAATTTTATTATGAAACATAACAAGCCATTCTTGTTATCAATGGCGAATCGTGGTAGAGATACCAATGGTTCACAATTTTTCATGTAAGTACATTAAGATAATATGTAAAGTTATTATTCTCTATAAAATTGATAAGTGATATTTATACATACATGCATGTATAAATTTTACAATCTGTAAGTTTAACAATAAGTTTTACAAAGGTAAATTGAAACTAAGGTAAATATTATATACATTATGTTGTTATATATATGGCAAAATCTTACAAGTCTTTAGCAAGCAAGATATTACAATACGGTTATTATGTGTTTTCCTTGTATTAATAGATTTCTTTTTAGAGAATAATTTTCTGAATTTGCCTTCTCTCTATTAATAATTGGGCGTTTTATGTAAATATGGTAAATAAAGTTAATACAACATTTATATTTAGTTTCCCAAAAATTTTTTTACTTGAGTACATATAAATGTGGGAAATTCAAGCAATACGAGGCCAATTTCCAATTATATCATATGTTCCAAATATACACGATCGACAGATTTAATTGCATGGTAAAAGCAAGTTTTAATTTTACACGAATGTACAATATTACTCCCATAATATTTATGCGGCGAACTCACGGCAAATGTTGAAAAAAACATAGGAATAAGAATCATTCTGGAGGAATGAATAACTTAGCGATGTTTTTGCGTAGTCGTGAGGGGGTCTGCACATCACTACTACAACACAATGACCAATGAAAGCTCTGGCTCTTTCTGTTCATCTCTCATCCCCTTAATCATATTTTGTTGTTGTAGTACAACACAACCAGCGCCTCACCTCGACAAGTGAGTATACATTAATACATATTGATCCTGAGATATTCTGTTTTAACTGATCGTTAAAAATAATCCAAGCCTGCTTTGTTTAAAAGCCTGTTTGTCTATATGAAAATGTTTTTGTTTTCAGTGTCCATGTGGTTTTTGGAGAAGTAGTGTCTGGGCAAGAGATCATTACGCATATTGAAGGACTTCCAGTAGACCGAATGTCACGTCCATTACAAGATGCTAAGGTTGTGAACTGTGGCGAATTAGTCTTGAAGATTAAAAGTAAAGGTATGATCGTTTTCCATTTTTCAAATAAGTATAGAAAGTCAAATATATCTATGTCATAACATGTATATGTTTGCAGTGAAAAAACGAGAAGCGAAGCAAAGTAGTTCGGCGGATTCAGAGTCTGATTCTTATGCTGATAAAACAAAGAAGAAAAAGAAGAGCAAGAAAAAGTATGTAAAGTGTACATCCGGATGTTCAATATTGCAATAATCACACTACCTTGTTTCAGTAAAAAGAGAGCAAAGTCAGAAGAAGGTGAGATTCGGGATTCTGAAGAAGACGATGGGAAACCTCATCCATTAGTATCCGTAACCAAAATTGATCCCGACGAAATTCCAGAAGTACCAGCAAATAAATTTTTATATAGGGCAGGGTCTACTAATAATGCAAATCAGAAGGAATTTAGACAACATTATGGAAGAGATCGTGTACGATCTCATAGAAAGACTGGTCGTATTTTCAAGGGTAGAGGAATATTTGTAAGTGATTAATATAAATTGTTATTGAGGCTCCTGAGTAGTCATCATAGCCATATTGAATCGTGAAGTCAGTAGTGAGAAATGTCACGTTAATTTTTGTGCCATTTTGTAAATAAAGAATTTGGATAAAACAAAATGATGAGATTGTTTTAAAACATTTGTAAAAATGAACGAAAACTATACTTATTTTCCCTTGACAATCATTTTTATTGATAAATAATCATAAAAAATGATAAAAGGCATGTGTAAGCGAAAATAGGCTACGCATGCGCATTGAATAAAAGCACTTCTATTTTATCATTTTTTATCATTTTATCATTTTTTATAATTATTTATTTATTAAAGGGCATAAAAATAGCTTTCGTCCATTTTTATAATTGTTTTAAAGCGATCTTATCATTTCATTTTATCCAAATTATCTTTATTTACAAAAAGCACGGAATCAAAATTAACGCGTCAGCATCATTTCTCACTTCTGACGTCACGATTCAATATGGCTATGGTAACTACTCAAGAATGTTTAAAAACCATGGTTATCCAATTTATTAATTAAAACATATAATCAACGAATAGTTAAGAATACAGCGTCAGATTAATTCAACTGATTTGTCTTTTGATCTTATCCATTTGCTACTAACTTTAATGTTATGAATGCACATTTATATAAATTTCCAGCGATATCATACTCCTTCTCGAAGTCGTTCCAGAAGTATGACACCACCTCATTGGAAACAAGCTCAAAATCGTACTATTAAATTACATGAATTTCAGGTACATTTTAATATTTATATTGCTCACTACAACAAAACAACAGTTTGCTAAAAAAAAAACAGGTTTCCAGAAAAACGAATCTCATTCAATATTTTTTGACTCATTAAAATTTTATAATATTCATTTTGAAATGCAATTTTGATATAATAATTGATTGTAGAGGCATATATAAATGAAAATAGACTACGCATGCGTATTCAATAAAAAAACATTTCACTTGCATTTTATCACTTTTTATAATTACTATCAAGGGGAACACTGTCATAAGAATAGAATAGTTTTCATCCATTTTTACGATTGTTTTAAAACGGAGTAAGAATATTCTCTTGTTTAAAGTATGTTCTTTTTTTCTTTATATGTATTTCCGTTCTTTTTCTACAAGCAACTAAAAAAAGATCATTTTTGAGTTATGTAGCAAATGAGCGATATGTCAAAAATGTATAATTGTTTTGTGTTGTTTCATATTGCAGAAAATAGAAAAAGAGCGTCTTAAGAAAGAAGAAGAGTTTAAACAACGTGAAATTGACAGAATTAAGAGATTCGTAGAGAATCCCAATGAAAATGATCAATTACCAGATCTCGATAATAATATATGCACAACGAAATTAATGGAGAATAAAGAGAACGATCAAGCAGATGAACCAGCGGTTATGACTAAACTGACACAGGATAATAACATAAAGAGAAACGCGGAGGGAAATGATATTATACAGAACAAGGAGGAGATTAAGCATAGCAAATATGAGAAATCATTCAAACGTGATGCTAACCGTTCTTACATACATGATAGAAACTCTCGTCGTGATTCTAAAGATACTAACAGAAGACGTGAACGCTCTCGCTCAAGAGACCGTCGAAGATCCAGAGAGAGAGATTATGATCGTAGAAGTCGTGATAGAAGAAATCGGAGAAATTATTCTCCTCGAAGACGAGATTCTTACAGAACCAACAGACCTGGAAGAGATAACAGGCATTATGATAAGCGCAATGATCGACGTCGGAATAATTCGAATTCCCATCAGGACAATGATATCAACTCTCGTTACGATAAAAATAAATATAAGAGGAATGATAATGTATCAGACACGAACCAGGCGAAATTTAAACGTCGTTCACAGTCAAAGAGCTCCAGTAGTCGACACTCCAAAGATTAATCCGCGTCGTTTCACGTTCTTTTTTTCGCTTATTGACACCAATGAAATACTATTAAAGTAAAATTTGTGACTTATTTAAAATAAATATTTGAACGATTAGTTTATAATGCAGTATTTATTATTAGATATTTCATATACAATAATAGATAAGCATATACAATATATACATATGTTTCTGTGGTCTACACAATAGACCTGTTTTTAATCGCCGCACTGTGAACAGCACTAGAGCTTTTTCTCTTTTACCAAAAATCAAATATAAGTCTATTATTTGAAGTGAACGAATGACACTAGTTCAGCTATAAAGAATAGATTTAATAAAGCCGTAATCAGACTAGCGAATGGTGACGAATTCGGCACACATGCATTCTGGTGCTGCCCCGGTGTAAATGCAAAACCACTTTGGTGCTATGCCAAATTGCACTGTCAGTGCAATACTTCTTGAACTTGTTCATTTATTTGGTTAGCCCGAATATAAATTCAGCTATACTGAATCAGTTTTCATTTGCCGAATATGACAAAATGGACTGATACAGTTCATAAACCGAATGTGTGGCATTGAAAAAGTTCGCACTGGGTGCGCACTAATGTAATCTGCCGAATTCGCTATGAAATTGAAGATTGGATTGGAATTTAATCAATCAGCAAAGTTCGTTATATAATTCAAAGTTCATAAATTTGAGATTGGTTTTCTTTTTTCTGAGTGATTAAATTCCAATTCAATCTCAAATCTCGAGTCTTTATCATATATTGCTACGAAACTAAACTTTTTTCCATTATTCATATGGATATGTTATAATTGTGAGGATGTAATTTTTAATATAATCAATTACAATTAATTGTTATAATTATATTTGAATAATAAAGCATAAAATAATTAATACTGCATTATCTAATCGTCCAAATATTAAAAATCATGCAAATATCTTTTAGATAATCAATTTGGGATATCTCGCCAATGCTACCGAGCATTCTACTATCGATGTACAATCATCATATTTGCGAAATGCGAATTAATAATATCATAATAATATTGGAGCAATATATCTCGTTTTCGATTACATATTTGTGGTTGATGCACATGCTTTATCATTGGAATGTACAATAAGGTTTATCTACACATTTACACACTTTTATGAGAATGTCTATTTTTCGTATCTTTATTTCTTTTCTATGTTGGATATGTATATTGTATTGGTAAATATTTTCAAAATATTTCTGTATGAAGTCTCTCCAAAACTTTTCAATATCAATTCCTTTTAGAATTCACATAATTCTGTTAAAATGCATGTATACATTTATATATAGGGTGTACAAAACAGAATGTACAAAAAGTCCCAAGCTCTTTAAATATCTTGAGAAAAATTTCAAAAGTTGTACAGTTAAAAAAAAATTTATTCTAATCACATATGTTTAATCTTGGATGGCGTTGCCAAGGTCAGATCAAGGTCAAATCGATTTTTTTAAATGAAACACCCTATTTTTTATATCAGAATCTAATAGCTTTTCAGCTTTTGTGGATAACATTCAAGATATTTTAGCTGTAAATTTTGACACGTTGGGTATTGCTAATATCGGCGATACTTTAACTTTCAAGCTTTCAACTTGAAAAGTACTTAATAAAAAATAACTTTATTACAGTGTTTTGAAAAGTTCTTGACATCAGCTATTAAATTCTGGCATTAAAAATAGGATATTCCTTATTTTAATAAAAAATTGATTTGACTTTGACCTGACCTTGGCGACGTCATTCAAAGTCAAATGGATATCTTCTTAATTAATGGCATCTGCCTCTAATAAGTGTTTAGAGGTCAATACAGTCAGATTGCGTTTCAAAATAGAATACACAAAAGCGAGTTTGAATACTAATGCATCCAACACACTAGCGGCGCGATATCCAATGAATATACAGCTTTACTGATATTCTCATTCTAAAGGTATACGATAAGGTATAGGTTATTGGATATCATGTGTCGCGCGCGACGAACATCGTGCTGGTGTGCCGGAGCCATTAGACTGCGATTTGAACGCTCACGCGCTTTAACTCGGATTTACAATAACTTTTTAACCTTAAGCCATAAGAAATGGATGAACACAATCGATTATTCTTCTCACATTCTGTTGTAATTGGTCAGTCTTACGGCTTAAAACTTAAAACATCTATTGTAGATCCGGACTTAAGCGCCTGTAATCATCATTCTGTCTTTATAGTTCATTAGATGTAAAATAAGAATGAAAGTATTGAAAAGCGCTGAAAGCGTCCAAATCGACCGCAGCCTTGGTGAAAGGAATGTGATTAGTATATACATCTTTTTAAACCTTACAACTTTTGTCTGAAACTTTTCTCAAAAATGGTTATTTTTCAAGATATTTAATGAGTTCATTGACTTTTTGTACACCCTGTGTATATATATTTATATATATACACATACACATATATATTATTATATACATATATGTATAAATTTGTAATAAATAAATTACTTATTATACGTGATTTTCGTATAATAAAAAAAGAATTTTTGTTAAATAGATTTAACAATAATATCCATTATTCCTATATCAGTAAATTTAAATAGTTGTTTTAATTATATTGTTTTGAATATATACTGTACATTATTTATCGAATATAATCGTTTTAAAAATATTAGCGATATTGCTACAAAAAAGCATTCATAAATTTGAAATAAATTTTAACATTTTTTTGGTTAATGCTCGTTGAAATTTAGAAAAAAATAGATTTGATGCTTTGTTTCCTACCAAGTATATACGTCGTAACAATGCTATTTTTTCAATTTTATATCCGAGTAATTTTACGCAATTATATGCAGTATTATATTGTACTATGATATATATCACATCCATGTATCATATGATACATCATGTATTAGTAAATTATCGTATCATATTGATATTAATAATATATCATTATCAGACATGCATATATATATATATTGGATTGTCTGGAAAGTTCGTGCCGATGTTGAAGGAGAATTGAAACGCAGAAAATTTTAGTATACATTTATTAAATTATATAAGTTAATCGACACGAACTTTCCGGACAACCCAATATATATATAATATATCTCTGTACGTATGTAAAACCATTTAAAGTTGTATTGTCGCTGATTGACGCATTGAAACTTTTTTCTAGGCTATCTAGAGGTGGAAATAATTTCTATAAGTTCACTTTATTTTACAAAATATATTTATAAATTGATAATAAGCCCTCTACAAAACTGATAAAGCGACGCTTAAAGCTTAACAAATTTCAACGATCAATCTGTATTGAATAAAGGATTCGATGCCGATGAAACGTGTAACAATTGTAAACGTAAACTCCCTTGGATTACACGTAACATCATCATCCAATGTTAATTGCAGATTTTTCTAGAATTTATATATATAAAAATGCGTGATATACGATTATACTTTAAATCGCAGGAGATGCCAGTACTCCTTGCTTATGTAGTTCACCATGGATTTTGTCCATGTGGTGGCTGAGTACCGCTGTAACGTGGTAACGTAGCATAACCTCCATACGGAGCTTGAGGCATACTCTGGTACGGATTATATCCAGCTAAAAAGTAAAATCTAACATGCGCTTTTTGCTATAATGCACGGCGTCATTCATGTCTAGGTATCTGAATTTGCAGAAGTCGAGGCATATTCAAGATGCGCGTTCCTTTCTATTCATGCATTATGACTAATGATTATTCGAAAATATAACATAAATTTAAAATTGAATTAAATTGAACTAAATTAAACATTAACTAAACTTAATAATTTATAAATAATTTAATAATTTATAAATAAAATCATCATTACTTTTAAAATCAATCATTTTTAGACACAATTTTTTGAAAATTTTTCTCAGAATTTTTCAAACTTTCTGTATGATTTTATAACTTTTTCACATTTTTTATACAAATTGGAATTTTTCAGAAATACTTAGAAAGCTCTGGTCTATACCTTTTCTCAGAATTTTTCATATATATAATGTTAATAAAATATTAAGATTTCTAAAATTTGTTCTATAAGTATAATATTTCTGAATTATAAAATCTAAAAGTTAAAAATTTTTTTTTTAATTATGAAATGAGAAATCTCAGAATATTTCATAATTTACATGTATGAAAAATAAGAGAAGATATAAACTTTTCGAATATTTCTGAGTATTTCTATTTCAATTTTCATATAAAAGTTAGAGAAAAATTGTCATCAGAAAACATTTTGCAATTCTTTCTTACAAAAGAACAATACGAAAAATGTAATGTAATCTTAAAATTGAATTAAATTAAACTGAACATAAACTAATAAGCTTACTAATTTATTAATACAATATAATTAAATTAATATAATTATATCAATTAGCGATTTTATTTTAAATTATTAAGTTTAGTTTATGTTTAATTTAATTTAGTTCAATTTTAAGTTTATGTTACATTTTTCGAATAATCATTAATCATAATGCATGAATATTTAGAAAGGAACGCACGTCTTGAATATGTCTCGAATACTCCTGCATTCAGATGCCTAGGCATTAATAACGCCGTATGTATGTATTTATAAAGATAGAACTATGAGATCCCCAAGAATACCTTGCGTAGGATATGGCATTGTAGCATATGGATTGTATGCCGTCGGCATCGGTGGAGGAACATACGCAGGATACGGTGTTGCTGGCGTAGCACCATAAGGTATAGGCATACCACCTTGATGTTGGATTGGATAAGGTAGCTGCGGCGATGGTGCGGCGACTTCTGGTGTTGGATTTATGCCGGAAGGACCTGTAGATAAATGGTTGAGATTACTCATGTTAAAGCTAATCAACAATAATTGATCCGTACCACTGCTGTGATGAGATGGAATGTTCGGTGTAGCAGCAGGACCGGTCTGGCTTAGGTTCGTGGTTAAATCTTTCAAGAGTTCCTCTTTTTCGGTTTTCCGAGCAAAACAGAAGTCGGATATCTTATTTTGGAAAACCACGAGTAGCTATCGAAAGAGAGATATATTAGGTGATGTAGCATTCCATAGTAAATAGAAAGCCATAGTAATAACAATAATGATAATAACAATAATAATATTAACTCTTACAAGACCGTTATGTGCAGAAAAACACAACCTATAGAAATCAATGCTTTAAATGTCTAGTTGGGTCTTAAGTGTTTATATAATTCTGTGTGAATTTATATACTATGTATGTTCTTTAAAAATGCGTGCCGAAATGATGTTTCGATCGAAACACAAACTCTACTAAACTACCGCAGTAATATCACTAAGAGTTAAATTGACAAATATATATATATATACATATATATATATATGTGTGTATATATATATATATCTCTTAGAATGATCTTAAGTAGTAGTAATAGTAGTAGTGGTAGTGGTAGTCGTAGTGGTGGTGGTGGTGGTGGTGGTGGTGGTGGTGGTGGTGGTAGTAGTAGTAGTAGTAAAGGTACCTGCGTTAAATCATTGTAAAATTTAGCTCCTTCTACTAAATTATTTTTTAGTTCTTTAAACGCATCGTAAGCGGAAGCTAATTTACAGAGCATCGCTTCTCGCGCACTACCGCTGCCAGCTTGTTCGTTCGTAAATTCTGCATGGCAACTCTAAAATCATCGCAAGAATGTTGTATATATCCCTTTTTTCTCATCTTCAATCTTGTTCTTCAAATAATTGTAATAACGAAATTGTCAGATATACCTGAATTTCAGCAACTAATTTTTCCTGCTGTGCTATACTCTCTCGTACTTGCTTCTGCAAAGGCCCATAACACTTTCCCAAACTTTCGACGGATATATTTGGTTCGTCGATCGCGCCGTCTTTAGCAAGTGCCGAAAGAAATGTCGTTTTCATATCATTGGCAGCGAATTTAAATTCATTTTCGATAGTATCTCGTACAGTTTTTAATGTAGTTACCTAATAAAGGAAAAAAAAATATTCCAAAAGCATTAGAATATAAAAGAATTGATGTGTATAAATACATTTATGACTTTTTTCACTTACATCTTCCATTAATTTTCTGAGCTTAATAACAGCATTACTTTCTTGAAGAGCGGTGCCTTGTGGAATAGCTCTAGCAAGTTCATCCTCATCCAAACTTAGGATTTCGATCCCTTCTTTATGGTTTTCATATTTCTCACGTACTACCTATATCACGTCAGTGCAACGAAATATGCGTAAGATATACGAAAACTTTTTTTTTTTCTTTGAATTTTTACCTTATCAGCAGTAACTGCATTATTTATAATTTCACGATATTTTTGTAAATTGTTAGTAAATTGTTCTGTCAATCGAGCACTGGGCGTTCGCTTCCAACGTTCCTTGAATTGTTCTCTTAATTGATTGTCAGAGTCACGTTCTTCTTGCAGCATTCTTTCGGACTAAGTATGTAAAAGATAATGTACAATATATTTTTAAGCAGCTTTAATAAAAAAAAAAAAGTATATTTTTACCTCATCTAGAAGTTCTTTATTACGCTGTAATAAATCCGGCAAATCTTTCATAGATTCTTCCAAAGTTTTTATTCCGCCCAATTCTCGTACGCTAAGCGCTTTGTCCAAAAGCGATTCAGGTATTTCCGTTCCACTTGTATCTTCTATAGCAGCTGGTAAGTTCAAACTCGCTAGAACGCTGTATATACGATAAAAATATTTAACAAGAAATTTATAACTCGAGAATAAAAATTGCGTTACACTTTAAATATGTACCTATTTAAAAGTTGAGTCATTTCACGAAGATTCGAAATTTCATAATTAACTAACTCATTACGACGATTTTCATATGCTGATAATGCGTGGCGTATATTAAGAGGCAACAGTTCAGCAAACAAATCTGTAAGCATGTGTCAATACAGTTGATATTACGAGACGATTCTTCATACAAGATTAATATTAAATACCTTTAAAATCGGTACTAAATACTTCAGGTAGCGGAAGTAGTTTAGCAACGATAGCTCTTCCTATAGCTTGCACATTTTTGATATCTGGAATCCTTTCGTGATATATAAAATCATTATCTTTTTTCACTTCTGTCAGATTTCTCTGTGCTTTGTTAGCATAATCTTGGAACAAATGTGGTTTATTTGATCTCTGCTGAGCAGCTTTGAACAGCTCCACAGCATGCTAAAAATGTTTTTATAAATATTTAAAATATAAATTATAAAATAGAAATTCATAAAATGGATAAATTACGCGATATCATCATTACCTCCAGTCTAGCAATTTCTTCTCCAATCGATTTATTATTCTTGCATACAAGCGATTGATAAAATTCAGCCATAGCGCGATAACCAGCTTGTTTACCCGCAATCTGTAATAACATTTATAATAAATATATGAAAATGATTTGGTTTCATCATCCTAATGTACTAACTAGTGGCACCCATTCCTTATCCCAAAATGCACGAAAGATTTCCTTTTGGAATAATTTCAGAGCATCCGCATACAATTCTTCCGCTTGCGCTGCTAGTCTTGCAACGATGCCATCCTTCATAGAATCGTGGATCGCTTTATGCACAAATATTTCTTGTGCTTGCGCAAGCATTAGTGCGCTCAATGCTCCGAGTGTTTCCGGAGTAATATCGGGCGTCGGGTCTTGTTGAATTGCCATCATAACGTTTCCTTTCAGATGATTAAGTATTCCAGCTGATTGCTAGGAAGATTATAGCCCATTAAACACATAGTAAACAATAAATAACATAGGTATAAAATGACAAACCTGAAATAATTTTGCTGACAATTTTAATCCTTCGTCGCTGTCTAAGGATTGCGTAGCTGCCACTGAACTTTGTAAAGCAGCAATGTTGAAGAGCACACATACTTTTTCATACGCCAATGTACTGATTGCTATATAAAACAGTATTACAAGTTGTTATTGATGTATCATAGATTTAAATCGAAACTTATATCGTCTTATCTTATCTACAAGTCTAATATGTACTCTTAATCTAAAGCTCATAACATCCTAGACATCAATGTGTGTTTTTTGTAGCTGAATTCTTCTTGCACATTGTTCAGCTTTTCTCTTTTTTTTTCAATAAAAGAAAAAGAAAAAAGTACACAATGAAAGAAAAAAGTATATATAAGAAGTTTAGCTAAATTTTTCAGAAAAGGACAGATGTAATTGTTTCAAATGATTTTTAAATGGCTCATCATAAAATCAAGACAGAGAAACATGAGACAATAATTAAATTTTTTTACTACTTACTCAAACTAAGTTTTCCTCCAAAAATTGTACGGTCAAACGCGTCTTTCCATTTGAATGGTATTTGCAACTCATGTGCAGGAATTTTTCCTTCCAGAGCGCATAATTGATCGTAATAGCTACAAATAAAGTCAAATTCAGTTGGTGATGTTCTTCAATTGTACATGAAAATTTTTTCTTCCGATACAATTCCATCTTAAATCTATTCTATTTCTTTTAATCAGCTCTGTACCAAGATTTAAATTTTATACGATAACAAATCCATTATTCTTCTTCTTCCTCTTACATTAGGCTTCTGGTCTGTATTATTTTTATTTCACAGTTCATGGTGCTCATACTGATTATTCAATTGTCAAGCATATGAGACCTAAAGTTTTAATGCTTGTTCCAAATGGCGGATTTCGAGAAAAATGTTTTTAGGAGCAAGTATACTCTCGAAAGGTTGCCAACTTTTTCCGAGAGGAAATATAAGCATAAATATTTTAGTTCCTATCAAGATCAAACCTAGGACCTCTGACATGATAAACCAGTAGGCTGTCTGCCATGCCATGTTCGCGCGCACTCAACAGTTCATTATCGGCTTCTTAAATCTTATTCATGAAAATCTTAAGATTAAAAATTTTTAAATTTTTTAAAGGCAAATTTCATCTTACATTCCAGATCATCTTAAGGATAAAGTTTATTTGGTGCTACAAATGTTTCAAGGCATTTGATTGACCAATAAAAAAATGCTTTGAATTATAGCATCAATATTCTTAAGATGATCTTGAACGTCGAGCGACGTTGAATCAGCATCGATTTGATGTTTACCAAATCATTTCGCTCAATCATTTCTAGCTGGGCCAGAAAATCAGTTTTCTCCTGATGTTCTCGTTCTACTGTATACTGTTTACAGCCTCTACTGCTACTGTTCATTGTAGACGACGCTTTAGATTTCCAGCTACTGTCTCATTGCAGAATCAGTATTATAGGCTTTCTACAATAAGTCATTAAAGAGTTTTTGCAATACTGTTTATCCAGATACAATGAACACTAAAGTCAGGTTATCTTCTTTTTAACAACTAATTAGGAAATAATTAAGGATAATATGACTTTAGCGTTCACTGTATCTGAATTCACGTTATTGCAAAAACTCCCTATTGATTAAACTTTAAGTCTTAAGCTACAAGAAATTGACCAATCATAATTGATTATTCTTCTTACATTCAACTTGGTTAATTTCTTATGACTTAAGACTTAAAACTTAAGTAAATTTATTGTAGAAAATTTATTAGAACTAGGAAAAGAGATAAATCAAGAGCTACATTGGTGAAACAAATATGTGAAAATCCAATTTAAGATAAACTTTAATTGAAGATCAAACTACAAATATTGCCCTTCGGGAAAAAAGGAAAAAGAGGAAGATGCATGATCTTTTCGTTATCTGTGTACAGTGTGAAGATAAATCAGTCAAGATGGAATGTTGCTTGTCACCGATTCTCACTGACGTGGTGACTCGAGCTACATTTGAAAACATGTCCCTGTATATCAATTTATCTTTGTTTAACATTGGGTGAATAATAAGGATAAGACAATACACAGCTCTCGGGGCACTCGGTAATGTTTCTGAGCGCAGCCTCAAGTAGTGCAAAAATAGTAAAATCATACAGTTTTATTCGAGAGATTCTTCTTGAGAATCCTCTATTGGATTTCCGACATAAAGGGTCACAGTATCAATTTGAGAGATCATGATATCCGACATAAGACTGTCGTACACTAATTACACATTAATCGAAATAATTGAAAAGGATGATTCATACCTGTAGATAACCTGCAAGGAGCTCTCATATTTCTCAAAGGCGCGCCACAAAGCGTTGTTTCGTAACTTGCTGAACTCTGCGATGGCCTCCGTGTAATCTTTGCCTGTACCGCTGTATGTCGATTGGATGACATTAGTGAGCGGTTTCACCACGTCGACGTCCGAAGGCTTTTTTAAAGGAATCGCAATCAGCTCCGCCATGTTTGAGATATGAGCTGACATTCGTTTTGACTTCTGGCATGATGTAAGAAGACAAAACTAGAAGGCAAAGATATATTACCGTGGTGGGAATATTAGTCTAGTTCATATCGTACACTATTTTGATACACGTACTGACTAGTAACTTTCTGTTAAATTATTTAATTTCAGCAATGTATTTAAAGAATGATATACTAAATTGATACAATATATATCATAATGATTAATTAAATACACATATTATGTATATGTTTCAACGTTATCACTAAAATTAAGATTTTCAATAGAAAGTTACTAGTTAGTACCCATATCAAATGTACGACGTAAACTACATAGATCATTAAGCTGGTAGTCAGAAATTAAAATTGACCAATCACCTTCGAGTATTCCTTTCTTACAGTGAAATGAGAGGAGAATACTCGACTATGGTCTAATTTCCAATGAGGATTCAAACCAGAATAGAATATAAGAATCAGCAAACTATAATCGAGTATTCCTTTGTTATAGTTGAACGACAGGGGGTGCTCGACTATAATTGATTGGTTCTTACATTCTGATCCGGTGGAAACTAGGCCAGTGATTAATCAATTCTTATACATTAAAACATATGATTATGGTCAATATAAACACTCCTTTAGATCTAGGCTGTGGTCAAAGTCTCATTACAAATGCTTTGAAACGTTTGGTTGATCAATTAGAAAAAAAAATTTTACAAATTGACCAATCAAAAATTGTTTTAAAGCAATTTGTAGTATCGTTGATGCATACCCGTAATCTGATGAAAATAGAAATAGTAAATTACTCATAAGGGAATTTCAACCGGTTGAAATTACTAATGCGCTATAAACACAATTTTGTATCACGCTGACGTAGTTACGTATATATTATGTCATATTATAATTTATTTTTTTACGTCAAATAAATTTTTCTAAAGTAATACAAAAGAAGCAATGGCTGCATTCATCAGGAATCTTCTTTTTTCAGTGTAAAAATGGTATGATCTTAGAGCATAGGTTATATAAAATTGGCTGCGTTTAGCAGAGAAAGCAGCTTTGCAACTATTGTAAAATTCTTAAATATGATTGGTTTATATATTTAAATCCAGTGAAGAACTAAGGACAAGACCAATCATATTAAAGAATTTTACAACAGTTGCAAAGCTATTTTCTCTGCTAAACGCAGCCAATTTTATATAACTTATGCTTCAAGATCATACCATTTTTACACTGAAAAAAGAAGATTGGCTGTTGCAACAATTTAA
>Ga0157363_1003011_pt1 | contig 15064 bp, 9 predicted proteins | sample AttsexASBM1_FD_111477 | JGI IMG/M metagenome (GOLD analysis project Ga0157363, IMG submission 111477) | Fungus gardens microbial communities from leaf cutter ant in Ribeirão Preto, State of São Paulo, Brazil - Atta sexdens ASBM1 | ecosystem: Host-associated > Fungi > Mycelium > Unclassified ...
AAACAGAGAGATAAGGCGCTATTGATGTGTGCTTAGAGCATATATTCGATTTGAACACATTCCAAATAGCAGATGAGCATGATTCATGGCTCATGTCTAATACGAAAATTAACGTTGTATTCGACGGAAATTACTTGCGAAACGAATTATATATCTAGGGCTCTATATAAAGAAAATTTTATTTCTGTAGTTTTTATTTAAAATTCCTCGAAAATGATTGATCTCATCATATTTGTACTTTTATAACAATTTGAAACATCGATAATTTAGTTTTAATACAAATTATTTTGAGATTTGTCTCAATATTTTAATGAATTAAAGAAAGGATTACAAATTTTATATGCTATTATAATTATCCATTCTTATTGATAAATTATTATTGTTATTCATTTGACAGAATTGAATTGATTTTGGGTAATCTATTGAAAATTTAGTCAGACTAAATTTATTCAGAGTTAATTTCATTGTCCGCCATCAGTTCTGCTTAATTAAACTTATTTTATTTATCACTAATTTTACTTGTACGGGTGATTAATGAATTTCTCAGGGGGCACAGCGTCAGATGATACTATTTATAAACAAATATGATAGCTATTTATAAACAAATGCGTCGCGTGCAAATCACCGACGTAGCTTTTGCAAAATAAAATGCTTATGTGTGAAACGTTCTATTGACGTATGTTGTTTGCGGATTCACAATTTAACAAGATAGGACACGAGAGGTCTTTGATACGAAACACGCACCGATGATGTAGGAGAGCCCAGAAGTTACGCCGTGCAACAATTACGCTCTTTTAAGCATGACGACGAGACAGAATAGCGGGGGCGATGTATCTTCTTTGTGAACATGAACTTTAACAGTATGAAAGTTTTCATGCTGCCGGGCAAAAACTTAGGGCTCGTTAAGAGGCGCGCATTTGCATGACATTTATCACAACTCCTGTGCGAGGACCTTTAAGATACGTGCCAGCGCGACCGGATAAAGCCGGAAGGATTAATGAGGACATCTTTCTCCCATCCTCTCTGTTGCCACGCTCGCACTTCGCACGGTGTTAAGACGAAATATATATTCGTCTTAAGTACTTTAATGTCATCTCTTCGGGAATTCTATCCTCTTAATGTTTTTATAGAAGAACAGATGTCGTCAAATATATCTTAATTATGCAACTATCTTTTTAATCTATTGCTTGAAAATAGGATTTGAAGTTTAATGAAAAAAAAGCTGCGGCAATTCATAATATTTTAATAAAATATTTTTGATATTTTATTACCTGATATTTATATTTGAGTTTAGTATTATATATTGTAAATATATATTAGTGAAAAAATATTAGTGAAAACAGAGATATAAGCTGAATGTAATATTCATATTATTATTTTATTATTCGAACAATTTCTCCCTATTTGCGATCAGAATAGATCTTACTCATAAAGTATGCTTTTTTCAGAAGTGCTCTATTTTACCTATTGGCCACCTGGTGGCTGTGTAATTTTAACGATTTCCGGTCGACGGATACGCGTTTAGCTGCTACGTATTACGCGCATATCAATATAATCCTCGATGTAAACCAGACATGGATCTCGACATGCAATCTGATGGTTAAATATCAGATAATCACAACCGCGATTTTCATATATAAGCTAGATAGTTAAATTACAATTTTAACATGCGGAATATACATTGAAAAAAAAAGTCTGGTAGCTTTTTAAATGTTGAGTAAAACAAATTCATTTAAATGTTTGGTTAATATAAACAAAAATAATTTTATTTTTTAAATATTAATAAGTACTATCAAATATAATAATATAACTAACTATTTGGTAATAACTACTAAATATTTATATAGAAAGATAACATTATTTTATATTAATTGAACATGTGATTGAAATTATTTCATTCAACATTTGATAGCTATTATCAGATACTTCTTTTTAGTGTAGCTGTACGCTGCTGTACTGTAATTTAATTTTATATATCTTGATTGTCCTATTTCTTTTTACATGAAATAGAAAGGAAGTTTTTTTACTGTTTATTTATTTCTTTAAAAAAAAAAGCAAAGCTTTCTAAATTAAGGAAATTAATTAAAATATAAATAAATACATATATTCGTTATATATGTTTTGAAAATATTTTGTTATGCATTACCTAACACAGGATTTTTGTATTCAACTCATGCAATGGTGATGTTGCGTGTAAAGCCGGTCCGGCCTTCTCTCGCAAGCGTATCTGTGTGGCGTGAAACGTAAACGATGTAGCGGCCGTGACGCCTCGTGCGAAAATCGAATTTGCACCGTGAAGTGCGAGATCGGGACGTTATCGGCCAGCCGGCGTGTGCACAATTTTAACAATTTCCGGACGGGTTACTTTCGGCGTAACGCGGCGTTTCGCTCGAAGGTCGACACGAGTCAGACCTCTCGCAATTCAAAACCTCGATTCGAATGATCGGTCGCGTTGGGATGGAATCGATGACGGGGCGTGTTATTATTAAGCGAAGCGATGACGGATTGCTGTTCGCAGAATGATTTGTGCTGTCGACGTCTTTTCATGTTAAAGGGAATCTCCTCACTTACATTTACATCGTCGTACTGTTTGAAATGGAGCTAAAACCTCCGTTTTGTTTGTCCTCCGTAATGGGCATGTGTAAGCGTGCACTGTTATTTCCTAGAAGAAAATTAAGATATTAGAATTTGTCGATATGATGAATTTGTTTATAAATCTTTTAATGTTGAAACAAATATTTATTTGATATCTAAAATTAGAAATAGTTAACGAAATAACTATTATAACATAAATGAAGAATTTATTATACATACAACGTAACTAACGATATTTAATTATGAAAATTTAAATTATTGTCTTTGTGAATATCAAAATTATTCAAATTAACTCCACATTTTCAAAAAAATTGAAATTAATATTTTATTTGTTATTTAATAATAATTTTAACTGAAATGTAATTTAAAGATTAATTACGCAAAAGTAGTGTTATTATATTTGTAACACTGATAAAGATATACGATTAATTGATGAACTTATTAAACATTATTCTAACTCTAATAAGTTTAACTTAAACAAAGATATCCAGTCTGTATCAGTTAAAGAACATACTGTTCAAGGAGATAGCGATTAACTCGAGAACACTCTGTAGAACATGTCAATGGTGTTCATGACATACAGTCGAAGCAACGACGAGCCCATGGATTACATGCGCGACACGTGTCGCCGACGCATTTACCGGCGTGACGTTAACACGTGCATCGTCGCGGCTTCTCGTTGCGGCGCGTCTCGCAATGCGTAAGTGCCGCGAGGAAATGCGTGTACACTGTGGTTTCGAATGCACGTTGCGAATGATTTACACGCGTTCGCAGATAGCATGCACCGGATGCAAGTTACTCGCACAGATGCGACATGAAGATTTAATTTTCCTATTATGTGATCGTTAACCGGATCGTTCCCCGGCATTCGATTCAACATAATTTTAATTATTATTCATCAAGTTCCGTTGGTATTTTTTTTCTTTTCACTACAAAATTCTGCTCGAGGGCGAACATCCGAGACCCCGATATATCCGTCATCAATGAAAAACATGTCGGACGTAACGAAGAGGATGGTGCCGCGCGCCATTCTCGGGCTTTTCATTCAAAACGAGTCGTGTCCAATTAAGCGAGATGCCTCGTATACGCTTCATTTATTCATAATGCGACATGTTCCATCGATATTTCCCTCCTGGCTAAAAATGGGAATATATCAAGTTTTAGATGAGAATCCATGTTTGCTTCCAATAACATATCTTGTCTCTACATTCAGCTCAGGAAAAAACAAAGCTATAATATAATTATTTGAAATCTACGTAATAAACGACATAAAGAAAAAAGATAAAGCTTACATAAAATGTGAACAAAATATTTAAATTAGTGATTATTTTAAAAAAATATTTTTAATGTTTTTTTACAATTACGAAAAAATTTATTTCAAAATTGTCTTCTGAAAACTAATTGTGATTCATTTATGAACTCTTATTCTCATATTATTTAAGACTAAACTTTTTTTCTAAGTAAAATATTTTTTCAGCTAGCCTCTATAATGGAATTAATGATTCTGCAACAAGTTACCCATATATAAATTATGCAGATGTCTTGCTTTCCACCGCAGAATATTAAGGATATTAAGAAATGAATATAAAACGCGTGCAATAATAGAAGAACTCACATGGGACACGGTCAGATTACCCTCTTTGGGCAGGAATGTCTAATAATAATAAAATGAAGCGGAGATGTACTTAGATGCCTCACGAGGAATGCTAACGAGATGGTCTCCATTTGCAATTCCCGTATATTTTAGGAAACGTTGGGAATACAATACAAGCCAAGTTCCGCCGCGCGCGCAGAAGTCACTCTGCCGAAGCAATCCGGATTCGCAACGAGGCCACGGAGGCGGCTAATTGAATTCAATCGAAAATGCTTGCCTAATTGCAGCGTCAAGCTTTCGTAAGCCTCGTCTTCGGAAGTTCGCTGTTCCTTCCTCTCATGACCCACCCTTCCTTTCTTGCGTTCGGCCTCCCTCGATTTGCCTTCCATCTTGGAAGTGGAACTAAACTTTCAAGTTTATAGAACTGAATCTTAAGCGGCCGACCCTCCAATTTAAACTTGGGTTGCGATGCTATCGTTTTGTCCTTGAAAGCGGGTTACCTCCGCTGGCGCGAGGATACAGTCGTGGATCCCTCTTGGATCGTACGTCTTCGCGGCGGCTCATGAATCATTTCGATGTGACGACCGCGTACGACGTGCTTTCTCCGACATACACTGAATACCTTTTACGTATTTACGGTAATATCACAGATTTGACATCATTCAGAACTCGTTGTAAAATATTTGACAGATTTTTTCAAGAATTACGAGTCGACTTTCTTTTAATATAAAAATCATTATTCATCACTTTTGTCAACGTTGAGTTCTTTGCCTCAGATACAATACCTGTCAAATATTTTTTCTTGTCTATTTATATTTCTTTTTTATTTCAAAGATATCTTCTTAATTTATCTTGCTTGAAAATATTTGATATTTATAATTAATTTTAATCATTTGTCTTCTACGATAATAGTAAATATTGAAGTAGTAGTAAATATATCACACAACACAGTACCAATTTCTCGCAAAGTAATCACTCAATCTTTTACATTTTTCTTCTGCTAGAAAATCGTTTATAATCCGAGTCAAACATTTCTATTAAGCTTAATTCATTTTTAATTACTTCTCACGGTCGCGACGTAAGCGAAAATGCGCAAAAATAAGCCGCTTGTGAAACGGCCAGCACCAGACAGCCTTCGCTGCTCTATGCGACTTGCCCCGACTGATTTTTCGAGTATGTCCGACCTGTCAACGGCCTGATGGAACGGGGAAAGACTCCAAGAAAAACGTACGATCGCTGAGTTAGAAATGAATCATCAGTTGGTTCGTAAGGTTACCGACGATTAATTTTTCCGCTCGTTATTACGGTCGACGGCCGACAGATTGGTTGGCGTGAAGGAAAAAAGCTTTTACGCCGCATTTTTGTGTTCAGGAACGATCGCTTCGGATCGCCATGAAATTGCAGCGATGAAAATTTGATCGTCGGAGAGAAAGAGAGAGAGAGAGAGAAAGATAGAGGGTTCCCACGTGGTACTTTAACGGCAATTTGGAATTTCGTGTAGGCCCGTTATTCTTTGCGACAGAAATAACTCAGGGCATCCCATATGAACGTAGTCTGACAGCGCAGTGTGTAAACCTCGTAGTCAACCAATCGGTCGAACCACTGGGAACAGATACTTCAAAAAGTTCAAATTCATCATCTTCACAAGGCAAGAAAAGAGTTCGTAGATTTAATATTCTGTGTTAAACATACCATATCTTAGCAATTGAGTCACGAATTGAATTTCCGAAAGAAGTAAAATATAAATTTCAGTGACAATATAGCTTTAATTTAAGCCATTTATTTTCAGGCGATTGTAATTCAATCATCGCGAAGCTATCTTAAAATATCAATGTAAAAAAAGTCTATTTTAAATTGATTTAAAAGTTTATGAAAGTTAAAACTTGGGAAATTGATGTACGATATTGTTATGTTCTATAATATAATATCAGTTATTGAAGTTTTGTGGAGCAAAGATTTTCTTTAGCGATTTAAAACTTTTCAAGTTTAGTGTATCTTTCGAAAGAGTTCTATTCACGATCGTTCGACTAAGTTTTCAAGGAAGCATCACGTTTTTATGCTGCACACGCTGCACGCGCTGCTTTTACGTGTCGCAAAATAAATTTCCTTGTCGTATTCTTACATTTACTGTCGCATTTACTGCGGTTGTGCATAGCAGCTTCAGAAACGGTTTACGAAGTGCGGATTTACGAATGTCGGTTCCTACGAATCCTCTGTGACGCTCGGACGACGATCATAAGGAGATTTTATCGTTACGACATTGTCTCCGTCGTACATAACATGAAACGTTGTATCTTAGCTTGTCGTCGTTTATTTCTCGTCCGAGAAATTTCGAGCGTGACTACTTAAATGTCTACATCAGTTGTCTGACTTATAATGGCAACAGCTTTTCGTAGAAAAACATTCTCTTTTCAGATCTTCAAGTCATTTAAAAACTTCTTTATCGATATCTATATATTATAGAGTGATTCAGAATTATTTTTATATTTGAAAATGTTTCTTTCCTATATTTTTAAGCACAATACAATTTTAAATTTAATTTTTTAATCTTATTTAAAATTAAAATTTATTTAAATTTAATTTTTATCATTACATAAAAATATATGAGTGAAACACCGCACACATGATTTCTGTATAAATATAAGATAGAAAATTTTCAAATTGTTAATTTATTATTTTTGAAAACGTAAGTATCAATGAAAAGGAGTATCGGAAAGTTGTTTTATCATCGTTGCGAAGATTCGCTTTTTTGCGTTTCAGAATATCGTCTACATTTCTACCGCTAGGTGCGATTGTTCTGCAATCTTCATTCTGCAATCAAAGACTAACGGAAAGAAAAATGAAAGGATTAAATGAAGCACGAAACGAACGTCGGCCACATTATGGCGAAACTCGATTTTGTGAAGAGGAGTAAAAAAGATTCTAATTGTACTCAACTCAGTCGCTGCAGCGTATAGCGCAATAAAAGGGTCGGCAATAAAAGGCAGCGAGGCAGCTAACGGTGAAGAGGTATTTTTACGGGAGACGTGCTGTTACTGTTCCGGTTTTCTCGAGCAAATGTCTCAATGTCCACCTCCACGCAGGGCGGCAGTTGATAAATGCACGCGCAATTTGACGCGGATCGCGAGTCCTTTCCTTTACGGTACCTATCTTTATTCCATGTTCGTATTCACACACGGTTTGCAATATACACTTCTCGTGTTTCCTGCCGCGCATTTAGATTCCACGCTCTAAACTTCTCTTTCAAAAACAACAAGAATGAGAGCGAACGTTGACTTGAATGTGAAAATATATAGAAAATAATATGCTGAAGGAGAAAATTTGATTTTCATAAATTAAGAGCGTGGTAATATAAATGATAAGCGTGGTAATATTACGAGATTGTAATATTTGTTTTCATGATGCATTATTCTGCTACGTTATTTAAAGGATTATTGCAAGGAAGAAAATTACTCCCCAGCGACAATTCCCGAATAAACTGCGTTCGCGATAGGCAGATGGTAATCCCGAACAGAACAAAAGAAAAACCGCGTCCGCACTCCCAACCAAAGCCTCCATTGCGCCGGCAATGTAAACATCTGATATATATAGCGGCGAGAGAAAACGGCGAAAAGTTTTAGCGAGTGCTTCTGACAATCTTTAAACGATTGATGGGATGTATATGTCAGAAAAAAATTGTTTTTTAAGAAAATAATAAAGTAATTTTTAATTTTTTTTATTGAAAATTTGTTTTTTTTTTTAAAGAAAGTAGTAAATAATGAATTTGTTAACTTTTTAATTTTTTTCATCGAAACTTACGGTATTTATAGTTTTCTTTTAATTTTTACACGCAATTAAGATCCTCTTTTGAATTGATATAGTGTAAAATGCTTGTGATGTTTTTAATGAAGTTGTGAAATAGCGCTGCGGTTGTAATTTTCTACCAAAGAAAACCGTAAAGTTACCAGCTACAATATCTTTTAGGGCATCATATAACTAGCACAGACATTTTCAATTTTTCAGAATCAGTCTGTAACGTGATTTCATCTCTTGTTCTTGTCGTTATTTTCTCTTTCTCTTTCATTTCTGCCGTAGAAATTCTTTATGTCCGCGGGAATCTTCGGGCACGTTTCCGGAACAGAACGAGAGATCGGAGATCGGTTATTTTTCTTTCTCTTTACGCCGAGATAACCTCGAGTTTTCTTGGTTCTGTCCGCTTTATTGCTTCGCCTCGTCCGTCTTCTTCTTACGCTCGCAGACGAGTAAAACGCGCCTTTCGATTCTAATAGAACATCGTAAAACCGCGACGACGTCGTGAAAACTGCAGAAGACGATGCAGTGGCAACATTCTTCAGCGAGCATTCTTGGTGTGTTCGGGAGACCGTCGCTTTTCCAATTTCTTCGAACTTCACATTTCTCGACTTCCACTTTTTCTATGCTGATTTTTTGCAAGGAATGTGCCGGACATGTGAGAAATATCCACGAGGAAAAATAGATGACTGGACAACTTCATTGTGAACCCGCCTTTCTTGATTAAAATATTTTAGGATGAAAATCTCGCGCCATATAGTTTATCTGGTTTCATTAATGAGCCCTTGTTTGTTCATTCATCATAAATACATACAAATTATTATGATAATGATTTCAATAATCGAAGAATTTAATCAATATAATCATTGATTGTTGCATTAATCACATTAAGGTCAGTTAACCGGTATTGATTCAATTTAATAAATTTTTCTCTTTCGTTTGTCCTACTTTTAGAAAGAAGTCTTATATTAAAAATAAAGCGACGAAACTAAACGTTAACAATCTAATATGTGTCATCACATTATTAGACTTAAGTAAACAGAGATCACAAAAATCACAAAGATACACCAATAACCATAATATTACTTTCTCAGTAACCGTCAGGTTAGTAAGGGCACATTTAGACACTTTTTCAACCAGAGGACCGAGACGTCAGCCCATCTTGCTGTCATCATTGACTTCTTCCCTTTTCGAACGTAAAAGCTTCTCTCCTATCTTCTTTCGTTCCACCCTTTTTCTCCCTAAGCTTCGCTATGTCACGTCAAATCAAGTTTGACCCTCGCTTTTCTTTACACCCGTACCCGAAAAGAAAGACAGGAAGTTTCTTTGACACATACCTTTTTCTTCTTCTTTCTCTTCCACCTTCGTGACTTCTTTTTATTCACCTTCCACGTCGTGTTCGTCGCCGTCGTCGTTATCTTCGTCGTTACCGTTGTCTTCGTTATCGTTATCCTCTTCTCTTCATCCTGTCCTCCTCCTCCTCCTCCTCCTTTTCTTCCTCCTCCTCCTCTTCCTCTTCCTCCTCCTCCTCTTCCTCTTCCTCCACTTTCTTTTGTTTCTTTCCGCAGCCACGGCCGTGCGGAATTCGAACCAGGGTTCGATTTGGCGGCACCCGGTTGGAGCTGGTCGGCATTACTGCGTTAGAGTAGACTGTTCGCACCCGAAGTCTACCTCCTTCTCAACTTCTCTCCATCTTTCTCTCTTTCATCTCCTCAGCCCTCCGCCTCTTTTCCTTCTCCATTCTCTCTTTCTCACTCTGTTGTTCACAGTTTCCTTCACTCTCACTCTCTTTCTCACGTTTTTCCCTTCCCCTCTTTATCCCTCATTCTCGCTTTCGTAAACGCTCCGTGACCCGTCTCAATTTTCTCTTTTTCTCTCTCCCGCTATTTTCCGGCGATGCTGCTCTCCCACCTCGAGATCTTCTCTCTCTCTCTCTCTCTCTCTCTCTCTCTCTCTCTCTCTCGCTTCTTGGTCTCGTTCATCTTTCTTCTTCTTCACGCCAGCCGGTTATCCGTCTTTTTCTCTTTTACGAATCGCAGGCGCTATCTTACCGATCTAAAATTACCCTAGAAACGCCGTTTTCTTTCTCTTTCTCTCTCCTTCTAATATCGTCTTCTCCTACCGCTTTTCCTCCCGCGACTTTCAACGCACATGCCGGCTTCCGCTATGGACGCGTAACTTGCCTCTCTGAGATAAGCGACTCATTCCTGAGTAAGATCGATTGCTTGAATCAGATTTAGAGATCGATATTTAGATATGCGGTAGATATTATTGTAGTGTATTGATCAATTCGGTGACAGGCGATGAGTCGCGATCGGAAAATAAGAACGAAGAATGAGAAAAATGATTTTGAAGATAAAGTGAAACATTGAGATCAGCGTGCAGTGTTTTTCCACTATTTATTTTTAAAGCTTCATTTTACACTAATAAAGTTAACTGTGCAGTGAAGTAAACAAAAAGTTAGAATAATAAGGTGCAAAAATAACGAGATTTATTAAATATAGACAATAGAATAAGTATACCGAAGCAAAAACTAACAAATTATTCTCTTTCGAATATTGAACAATAATAATCTTTATCATAATTTTTACCGAAGAAAAGCGAATTAATAACTTTAAATTTAATAATCTTAAATTTAATCTCACTTTAACATTAATTTTATCTTGAACGGGGATTGATGATTTAAGAAGTTGAATTTTCAGATTTAAAATATAGTTTAAATTACAATGTATGATATTGTCTCATCATATTTCTATTAAAATACGATCGTTTTTATAATTTTTTAAAGTACTTGTAGCAATCAATTTCTGAATTTATTCAGATATTTCCTATGCAAAAGATAAAATCAGAATGGTCAACATCAGTCCGTCAGCGAATCATTTTCTCGTGCGTGCAATTCGCGACGGTAGCCACCCTTTTTTAATGCCTCTGCAGTTTTATGCCTTAAAGTGTCGTAAATGTCGCAGCTGACTTATGGTTACAAAAGATGCGGAAAGGTACGCACGCGCTATGTAAATTCCTGCTGCGCGTTTCACCATAAACTTATAAATGACCGGGGGACAGTTCGCCCAATTCGTGATCGTTTACCTTCGACTATGTCGCGCATTTATTAACAACGATCCAATCAATCTTTGGTACTGTTCCAAACTCGAATAATGGAAATATTTGTACGTTCCATTTTTAAACTCGCAATGCTGCGGATGGCCTGTGTATTTACGTTTCCTTTACATGCATTGCAACGCTCACGCAGTAACATTTGATACATATACAAATTGTAAGATCACAGATAGATAGCATAATAAATTATTATCATTGAAGTCCGAGAAACACAAATAATTATGCATTTTATAAATATTAATTCTATCGCGTTGCAGCCACGGTTGTTAGAGCTGAGTCTTTATTTCATAACAGCGATCAGTTTTCACTTCACCAAGTCAAGATCCGAGAAAAAAATTGAATAATCGTCAATCCAACGAAGGCGTGCGTGTGAAGCCGATTTTGCTTTATTTGCAATTTGCATTATTTCCGTAGTTCGCGTCGCGTCGCATGGAGAAGCTCGATCGCAGAGGCAATTCCCATCGTGTTCCACGCTTCGGACTTCTATATCTGGCCCGGGCCAACACTGTTCTGCGTTTGGCCAAATAAAATACCACAGGCTTTCCAAAAAGAGGTTCAAGATCGCTCGTCCGTTTGGCTAGAGTTCGCGCAGTGATCTCGATTTAGGCGTGTGACATATTTCCGTGCAGCTTCTGGCTACACGTATCTGGACGCACCTGTCATACCTCCTCTCTTCGTTCTCCTGTTCTGGTTTCCCACTATAGTGGAATCCGAGTATCGTATCTGTGGCCGACGAGGATCCACTCCGACTGCGATTCACGCGCATATCCGCGTATTACTGCGCGGCCTACATCCGCGGCTAAATCCACGGAGACTTCGGCTCGGTGACGAATGGATCATTTCCGCGCGATCGCGCAAGAAAATTAGCAACCTATACTGTCTTAATGAGATTTAGTTTCATAGTGATGATGAAATTAAAATTTATGGCAATGAAATGCATTGTTTAAATGCAGGGTTGGGTAGTAACTAATTAAAACGTTAAAAGTTAACAAAGAGTTAAAAAGTTAATAACTTTTAACTTAACTTAATTAATTTTAAATGCATTAAATTTTAACTTAACTAAGTTACTTTTAAACGTTAACTTTTTAACTTTTTTTTTAAGTTAAAAAATTCTTTTAAATAGCTTAAAAAAAAAATAATAATAATAAGATTAAAGGCATATATTCGTAATCTGTTCATATTTTAAAATCATCTTAAATACTTTCTTAAGATGCTAACTTAGAGGGCTAATACAATCCTCTGATAGTTTATACGGTTATATCTTATGCCATAAGCCGGATCTACAATAGATGTTTTAAGCCGTAAAGTAATAGGTGTTTTAAGCCTTTAAGTTATAAGAAATTGACCAATTACAGTCAAATATTCTTCTCGCATTCGATTGTAATTGATCAATTTCTTATGGTTTAAGACTTATTAAAAAGTAATCACTGATTTAATTTTGTATCTTCTTTACGTGCTGGCTATTTTTTTAAAGTTATATGACTTATATAATTATATCGTTATGTGTTATATACTTATATCACATATGAATAAAAAAATTAAAAATTTAATTTACTTAATAATCTATATTGTAATTATTTAATCTCATTTTAAGAAACATTAGGATATTTTGATCTAAAAAATAATTTATTCAAAATTAACTTTTTTTTAACTAAAGTTAATTCAATAGTGATTTAACTTACATTAAGTTAATTTTTTATTCCTTCGACTTTTAACTTAACTTTATTAATTTTGTAAAGCCATTAACTTTAACTTTATTCAGTTAAAAAAAAGCATTAACTTATCCAACCTTGTTTAAATGTAATATTTATTGTGTATATAATCGTGATAATTATTATGATTCTTTTAAGAAAGCGAAAATATTTTCCGATGAAAATATCGTTTTTTCAATTTTATTTTTTTTCTTAGAAAAGTTTTGAATCAAGTAAAAAGACTGAATTTTTGAAAATTGAATATAAAACAGCAAATAAATTTACGTATTAATTACAATATTATTGTTATTTTAATTCGAAGGATGACGGGGATTATAAAAAAAGAGACACAATTATAATTTTGATTAAAGTTAAACATATAATTTAAGATGCAGTAGTATTTAAATTAAGTATTACTAAATCGATGATCAATTTATGATTGTGATATTATTATTTCAATTTATGATTGCGTTTCAAATCCGAGTAAGCGGCGCCAGTTTGTATAAATAAAAGAATTTACTTATAAAAATTAGATATTTATATGCAAGATCTAACTTTAATTGTATTAATTTTTTCTCATTTGTTTAAATATGTTCATAAATTGTGGTCGTATAAATTTTATAAATCACAACCAATATCTTTTCGAAAAATAAACATCTAATTTCGTCTTATTTTCAAGCGCATTGATCTTCCTGCGATTTGAGCGAGCGCCAAACGAAATGACTCGTAACAAAAATTCCAGGCGTTTCCGCGCGATTGGCAAAGATTTTTATAGCAAAAAAAGAATAAAGAAAATCACGTCGTAAACCTAGAAATTGCGAGTTTCACCGTGACATGCAACAAAGTTGCACGAAGTTTGATCGAGTGCGCCGGTGGTTTCCGCAAACGTAGTGGTCGCTGAAATTTCCATTATTACACGTTCAAGTACCCGCCAACGATGTACATCGTCGCGATAAGCGTGCGCGTGGATGATAATTACTTCACAAGCGGGGAAATCAGAGAAGTTTACTTCGCTTGGGTATGGAGTGTGCCGATGTTACCACTACCGGGAGTACTCGCGGGTTGCAGCTTATTTCCATGGGGCTACGAACTTCAATGGCACTCCAATATTCCGTTAGCCTCACCGAGAATCAAGAAAACAACCTTAGCGCAACTTAATCAACTGGCTTTAATTCTCTATAACGTCTGTTTCCAGGAAATTGATGAAGTAGTTAAATTGCTAAATGAAGTGCAGAATATAAACTTGAATTTTTATTTATTTTAATTTAACAATTTTCATTAATAATGAAATGTAATTTAATTCTTTACATATAGGTATTAGAAAAAATTTAGTTGTTTCTACTAAATACATTTTTCTGTTTTGTAAATAACAAAAATATTAATTATAATTTTATTTAGAATGTTATAACCAAAAATTTTTGTAAATTAAAAAAAATTATTATATTGTTACAATCACATTTTGACTTATAGAATAAAACATTTACCAAAAAAACATTTTTTTTGATAACAATATAAATGTGGATAGATTATTCTATGTATAAATAATCTATGAAGTAATATTTCTTGGAACTTTTATGAAATATAAATAGAACCGATTATATTTAAAAAATTGATATTTAAAAAAAAATATTTAGTATTGATACGTTTTTTAATATATTTATGATAATTGTCGCAAATTAAATATTAATGTTTTCCTTCTTCTTTTTATCCAATTAATTTCATGCAAAAATTTTCAACTGCATTAAAGCTTTAAATCTTTGGCAATTTATTTATTTTACGTTTTGATTGATATCTTGTGCTCATAAATGAGAGACTATTCCAATTGAGATTGTCAGGAAATGATCCGATCAATGGTCTGATCATTCAGCCTACTAACCCGAGATACGCCTGTACTTTACAAGGAGTTAATTTCGTCACGCGTCGAGACACGATTTTGATGAACCCTTTCGAGCGCATTTAATTTCCTCTCCCTATCTAAATAGAAAAACGTCGCTTTACGAGTCGATTTATCGCGTGCGTGTGAGATCTATTGGGTGTTCTTGTGATAAAGGAGAAAGGAAACTCCGCGATAGCCCAGCTGGTTATTCGTCGGACATTGGATGTCGTTAAAGTGGTTGCCGTCAATGTGGTCTCTGCGTAAAAGCGGTTTTTCCCCCTTCGCCTTTACGACTATCGTCATGATCAGTTGTACGACCGTGAACAAATTGGCTACGCAAGGCAGTGGATTATTTTCGCATTTGTATTGAACATTTTAATTTTAAAATTTCAAATTTCAAAT
>Ga0157363_1003012_pt1 | contig 15063 bp, 9 predicted proteins | sample AttsexASBM1_FD_111477 | JGI IMG/M metagenome (GOLD analysis project Ga0157363, IMG submission 111477) | Fungus gardens microbial communities from leaf cutter ant in Ribeirão Preto, State of São Paulo, Brazil - Atta sexdens ASBM1 | ecosystem: Host-associated > Fungi > Mycelium > Unclassified ...
CTGGATTCACGATTATCATCTCTTTCCGCTGGGGCAGATGTTGAGAGATCGTGGCGTTACGGGGCGGATTGGTTTTTTTCTGCACATTCCGTTTCCGCCCTGGAGTGTGGCGCGTCTTCTTCCACAGTTGAAGAGATTGCTGGAAGGGCTTGCAGGGTGCGACAAGATTGGGGTTCAGACGCCTGAGGATGCCCAGAATTTGCGGGGGTGTTTCGAGGCGTCGGGCCTGACGGCAGATGTTGAGGCTGTGCCGATCGGGATTGATCCGATCCGGTTCAGGCAGCAGGCGATTGAGAGTGCCTCGGCCGAAGAGGTCGAACAGATTGTCGACAGTCTTGTTGGCAAACGTCTGATTATCGGTGTGGACCGTCTGGATTATTCCAAGGGTCTTCCGGAGCGGATGCGTGGCTATGAAATGCTGTTGAAGAATTATCCGGAGTATCGTGGAAAGGTCACGTTTCTTCAGATTACGCCGGTGTCACGCACAGGTGTCGAAAGCTATCGGCTGCTCAAGGAGGAACTGGACGGTCTCGTCGGAACAATTAATGGCGCGTACGGGACACCGGACTGGGTACCGATCCGCTATACGACCTGGCCGATTTCGCGGAATGTTCTGGCGGGGCTCTATCGTGTCTCGGATGTCGGGTACATTACGCCGCTGCGTGATGGCATGAATCTGGTCGCCAAGGAATTTGTGGCGGCGCAGGATTCCAAAGACCCCGGGGTTCTTGTGCTGTCACGTTTTGCGGGGGCTGCACCTGAGATGCCGGAGGCGTTGCAGGTGAATCCGCTGGATGCTGAAGGAATGGCAGATGCGCTTCATGCGGCACTGACCATGGACGTGGAGACCCGTCATAAGGCATGGTCCGCACTTTATGGCGAAGTGTCCCGCAATACGGCGGGAAGCTGGGCCAAACAGTTTCTTGATAGCCTGGAGGCTTCCCGACCATGACACTGACTGGAACGAAACAGCCCGATATGACCAGGATTTTGGGAGGGTTGTTTGTTCTGGCTGGTTTGGCTGCTCTGGGGACAGCATGGTTTGCAGAGCACAGGCTTTTGCTTGCGCCCTGTGAGCTTTGTCTTTGGGAACGCCGCCCTTGGCGCGTTTTGATTGCGATTGGGGTTCTGACGTTAGCCGTGCCGCGACGTTATGCGCGCTACCCGGTTTTGGCCGGGTTAGTGTGTGTAGCTGTCAGTATCGGTCTGGCAGTTCTACATGCCGGAGTAGAGCACAAGTTTTGGCCAAGCCCGGCTCCTGAATGCCGTGCGCCGGTTTTTCACGGGGGAAGTTTCAAAGACTGGATGGCCAGTATGCCAGCACGTCCGAACAAGCCTTGTGACTCACCCGATTATCTGTTCGGGCTTCCTGTTTCCATGACGGAACTGGGTGGTCTTTATGCGATCGGTGTTTTTCTGCTGGGTAGCCTCGGGACCGTGCGACTGCTTCGGTCCCGAGACTGAGCTCCTTAGAGTCTTGTCCGTCCACGGCCGAAGATCAGGCTGATGATCAGCAGGACGAGGAAGATGAAGAACAGGATCTTGCCGATGTAGGCGAAATCTGCCGAAATCCCCCCAAAGCCGAGAACGGCTGCACACAGGGCAAGGATGAGGAAGACAATCGTCCAGCGAAGCAGGTCCATGGGTAGTGTCTCCTGTGTCATGATGTTCTGCCATCTGGAAGAACGGGGATGAGGAACGCAGAACGGCACAGGACCGCTCCGGTTCAATTTCGCAACGGCTCTTTCGTGATACAGGCAATAAAATACGAAACCCGGCGATCGGGTTTTTCTGTTCCGAGAGGATCATCATGACCAGATTCCGCTCTCTCTATCATCAGGGCTTTGCGCGGATTGCGGCCTGTACGCTGCCTGTTTCGCTGGCCGAAGCACGGGTCAATGCCGAGCGGATTCTAGGCGTTCTGAAGGCATGTGACCAGCAACGGGTCGCTGCTGTTGTTTTTCCGGAACTTGGGCTGACCGGGTACACGCTTGATGATCTCCGCTTTCAGGATGTGGTGCTGGAGGAGGCGCAGGCCGCCCTGATTTGGCTGGCGGAGCAGACGGTATCTCTTATGAGCGTCGCTGTTGTTGGGGTGCCGCTGTGTCGTGGGGATTTGCTCTATAACTGTGCAGTTGTGCTGCATCGTGGGCGTATTCTTGGTGTGGTTCCAAAATCCTATTTGCCCCGGTATCGGGAGTTCTATGAGCCTCGCCAGTTTACATCGGGGTTGGGGACGACAGGCAGTATCCGGATTGGTGGGGAGGATGTTCCGTTCGGTGCTGATCTTCTGTTTGATGCAGAAGATCAGGCTGGGCTGATTCTTGGTGTTGAGATCTGTGAAGATCTGTGGGTGGCTAATCCGCCGAGTGGTCGTCTGGCACAGGCAGGTGCGAGCATCATTCTGAATCCGTCTGCGTCTCCGGTGACGATCGGGCGGACGGATGATCGGTCGCTGCTGTGTCAGGCGCAGTCGATGCGGACGCTGACGGCTTATGTTTATGCGGCTGCTGGAGAAGGGGAATCCACGACGGATCTTGCCTGGGACGGGCAGGTCTCCATCCATGAAAATGGGCGTCTTCTGGCGCAGTCAGACCGTTTTCCTCAGGGCGAACGGCTTGTTGTTGCGGATGTCGATCTGGATTTGCTGCGGCAGGAACGTTTGCGAACCGGGCAGTTTGGAGTGGGATGTGAGACCATCCGCATGATTGGTTTCGAGCTGGGGGCGCCGGTTGAGGATCTTGGGTTGAAGCGAGACGTTCCTCGGTTTCCGTTTGTGCCTTCTGATACGAAAACGCTTGCCCGTGATTGCTATGAGGCCTGGACCATTCAGGTCAGTGCGTTACGTCAGCGTTTGAAAGCCAGTGGCGCGCAACGGGCTGTTATCGGTGTTTCGGGTGGTCTGGATAGTACGCTGGCTCTTCTGGTCGCTGCCAGGGCCGCCGATGAGCTGGGTTGGCCTCGAACCCATGTGCTGGCGTACACGATGCCCGGTTTTGCAACAGGCAGTGAAAGTCGTGGGCTGGCTCATGCTTTGATGGATGCGCTGGGCGTAGAGGCCCATGAGCTGGACATCCGACCGGCTGCGGAGACCATGCTCGCGGGTATTGGCCATCCGTATGCAGAGGGTAAACCCGTTCATGATATTACCTTTGAGAATGTTCAGGCAGGATTACGAACCGATTTTCTGTTCAGGTTGGCCAACCATCGGAATGGGATTGTGATTGGTACGGGAGATCTGTCCGAGTTGGCGCTGGGCTGGTGTACCTACGGTGTGGGGGATCAGATGTCCCACTACAACGTCAATGCCGGGATGCCGAAGACGCTGATCCAGCATGTTATCCGGTGGCTGGCGCGGGAAGGGGCGTTGGGGAGTGGCACGGCTGATGTTCTGGAGAAGATCGTCAGTGCTGAAATCTCGCCGGAACTGGTGCCGGATACGGGGCAGGGCATTCAGAGCACGGAGCAGATGATTGGCCCGTATGCCCTTCAGGATTTTACGCTCTTTTATGTTCTGAGATACGGTTTCCGTCCGTCACGTATCGCCTTTCTGGCCGAGAAGGCGTGGGGTGATGTTACAATTGGCTCCTGGCCTGCGCATTACCCTGAAGATCGGCGGATTTCCTATGATCTGAAGGAGATCTGTCACTGGCTGGAAGTGTTTATCCGTCGGTTTTATGGCACCAGTCAGTTCAAGCGTTCAGCCATGCCGAACGGCCCGAAAATCGTTGCTGGTGGCTCGCTTTCGCCGCGGGGGGACTGGCGGGCTCCATCGGATGGTAACGCACGATCCTGGCTAAAAGAGCTGAAACAGAACACGGCTATGTGAACTTTCAAACTTTTCGGGGGTTGGGGGTTCCGTACCGTGGCTTTCATGCCAATATGTTGAAGTACCATTTTATCTAACGGAGATTTGTCCGTCATGGCTTACGCTACGACCAACCCTTATACGGGTGAGACGCTGAAGACTTTCCCGGAAGCAACCGATCAGGAAGTTCAGCAGGCGATTACCGACGCGTATGAGGCTTTCAAAAGCTGGCGTGATGTGTCTTTCGCGGAGCGCGCCAAGGTCATGAGCGCTGCTGGTGCCATCCTGCGTCGCGATATCGACAAGTATGCCAAGCTTCTGACCCTTGAAATGGGCAAGCTCTATGAAGAGGCCAAGCTGGAGACGATCCTCTCCGCTGAAATCTTCGAATATTATGCCAAGAATGCTGAAGAGCTTCTGAAGCCGGAGAAGCTTCCGGTTGCTGATCCGAAGGAAGGCGAAGCTATCCTGATCCATCAGCCGCAGGGTATCGTCTTTGCGATTGAGCCTTGGAACTTCCCGTATTACCAGATCGCACGCATCATTGCGCCGCAGCTTTCTGCTGGTAACACGGTTCTGCTGAAGCATGCTTCGAACGTCCCGCAGTGTGCGGCGATCTTCGATGACCTGATGATCGAAGCTGGTCTGCCGAAGGGTGCGTTCAAGAACCTGTATGCGGCCCGCCATCATACGGCAGTCATCCTGAACGACCCACGCGTCTGTGGTGTTGCTCTGACGGGTTCCGAAGGGGCTGGTGCCATTGTTGCCAGCACGGCAGGTCAGGCACTGAAGAAGGCAACCATGGAACTCGGTGGTGCCGATGCTTTTGTGGTTCTGGAAGATGCCGATGTTGAGAAGGCTGCGAAGTGGGCGGCATTTGGTCGTCACTGGAATGCTGGTCAGGTTTGCGTGTCGTCCAAGCGTCTGATCGTTGTGGATTCGATCTACGACCAGTTCCTTGAGATCTACAAGGCTGAGGTTGCCAAGCTGAAGGCCGGCGATCCGATGGATCCGTCCACGACGCTGGCTCCGCTGTCTTCGCAGAAGGCTGCTGACGATCTGAAGGCTCAGGTTGAAGAAGCCAAGAAGCACGGCGCTGTTGTTGAAGTGATCGGTGCACCGGTTCCAGAGAAGGGGGCATTCTTCCAGCCGCTTCTGATGACGAACCTGCATGGTGATAATGAAGCCCGTCATTGGGAATTCTTCGGTCCGGTCACGCAGCTTTATCGTGTGAAGGATGAGGCTGAGGCGATCCGCGTTGCCAATGACTCCCCATTTGGTCTGGGTGGCTCCGTCTTCACGAAGGATACGGCTCGCGGCGTGAAGGTTGCCGAGAAGATCTACACGGGCATGGTCTATGTGAACCATCCGACGATGGTGAAAGCTGATCTGCCGTTCGGTGGTGTGGCCCGTTCTGGTTATGGTCGTGAACTGATCGGTCTGGGCATCAAGGAATTCGTCAATCATAAGCTGATTGACGTCGTTGATATCGACGCTCCGTTCTGAGGTTGTGCAGGCCAGAGTTTTCTCTGGCCTCTCAATTATGGAAAAACCCCGGGCAGATTATCTGTCCGGGGTTTTTTTTATTGTTTTCGTGGATAAGCGTTTACAGACGTTGCACTGGGGCTTCGGCTGTCAGATTGATCCAGGGGTGACGCGCTTTCACATATTCGACGACGCGCGCTTTGTGAGCGGCCCGTTCCGTGGACATGTTGGTCATGGAATGGCCGTGTTGTCGGTAATCAGCCAGAATTGCTGGAACCTGACGCCCCGGCAGGCCGAGTTCGGCCAAGGTGCACCACAGGTCGAAGTCTTCCCATCCCATTGCTTCACGTGAAACATAGTATCCGCCTGCAGCGGCCCAAGCCCATTTCGCTACCATGGCCATGGCATCCACGCGGTTTCCTGAGACAAGGGCCAGCGGATGGAAAGGAAGGTCTCCCAAAACGGCGAATGAATGGGTGCTGCCTAAGGTTTCCTGAGGGGCAAGCGGGATAGGGCCGTTTTCATTGAAGCACTGAATGATGGGATAGGCGTAGGCAATCCCGAATGTCATGGAGGCATGAAGTGTTTCACAGGCATCGGGGCGTAGGAGGTTGTCTGCATCAAGCTGCATGACACAGTCTGTTTCTGCAGCATCCATTCCGATGTTTCTTGCGCCTCCCAGGCCGGCGTTGTGAACAGAGCGCTTCAGGATCAGTCGGTTGAAGCGAGTTGTGTTGCGCTCCATCCAAAGACGTACCAGGTCCACAGAGCCATCTGTTGAGCCGTCATCGACAACAATCAGATCAAGTTGAGAGAGGCTCTGCGCGGAAACAGAATTGAGAGCATCCAGGATATAATCTGAGTAGTTATAGGACGTGATAACAACGGTGACGTCCGCCTCACCAAATGCATCATGATGGAAAAGTGTTTCACTTTCGGGAATTACAGGAAGAGGGCGACGTTCCTGACGTTCGCGCGCGAGAAGAAGCTCGCTTGTTTCGGCGGCTTCTTCGTCATCCTGTAGAGAAGAAAAAGCGAGTTTTATGCGTCGTGTCTGGGCTTCTGGGCTGAATGGCCAAAGCACATCATGATATGCGGCTCGCGCCATGCGTCGTCGTAAGTCAGGGTTATCAATCAGAGTCAGGAGAGCGGCGGTCCATTCGTCGGGTGTGCTGGCCAAAAAGCCGGTTTCTGCGTGACGAACGAGCCGCTTGAACGGGCCGGTTGGAGAAACGATGGATGCACTTTCTGCGAGAGAGGCTTCCAGGAATTTAATTTCGCTTTTTGCCTCACAGAAGACGTTCCCAACCTCCAGGGGAGCAATGGAAATATCGAGCCGTCCAAATTCATTTGGGAGGTCTGATAAGGGAACAGTATCACGCCATTCGATCTGATGTGCCAGTTCCTGGAATTCTGGAAATTCCTCTAATGCCAGGAGGCTGGATTGTCCCTCCGGATCCCGGAACAGAACCAACCGCACATCCGGCCGCATTTTCAAAACATGCGCGAGGGAGGGAGAGGCGACGGCGAAGTCACGTTGGTGGGTTCTGGTGCCTGTTGCGTATCCGATCCGGATCAGTTGATCTCCGGCAGCAGAAAGGTGCAGTTCCTCACGCATGCGGGGGTGCAGCCGAGAACGGCGATGGGTAAGCCTGTCATAGGTGTTGGGAAGTAAATGCACGACGGGCCGCAGTTCGTGCATGGCGTGGGCCAGTTCGGGGGTTGTTGCAAATCCCTGATCGCAGCGCAGCAAGGTCCGGCGGATGTCAGTAAAGAAGTGCTCGGTTCTTTCCTCGGTTGTACCGATTGAACGGATACCGTCAATCAGGTCTATCCGGGCGTATCGGGGAACAAAAACAATGTCGTCGGCATCAAAGATGGTCTTGACGCCTTCCTGATGCGCCAGATCAAGCATGGTACTGACATGGCCACTATACTCTACGCGCCATAATACCATGACATCTGCCCAGCAGATATCGTCATAACTGACGGCAGCGCAGTCCTGAACGCGTGCGTCGAATCCGGCGTGGCGACTGGCTTCTGCGTTGCGGTAACAGCGATAGGTCGTGCCCGGGATACTTGTTTCCCCGGCGATAAACAGAATGCGGCGTATTCCCGGGAAGGCTGGGTTGTCCTCTTCAGGAGAAGAGGCAGGGTCCACGGAAATTATTTCTGCAGGGTCTGGCGTGACGGCTGGGATTGCCTCCGTAGGGTAGGCAGGAAGGTCCCTGAGCGTGAATGTTTCGGGAAGTGTTGGCACATAAGGAATGAAAGGCGTGCGCAGCGCTCTTGTCAGCCTGCGCCAAACCGGTGCTGGGTGATGGAGAAATTCTTTGAGTGCTTCCAGTGCTGCTTGGCTTGAAGCCAGCTTGGTATTGAAGGTAGCAGCGTCTTGCTGGGCTCCTGCATACCACCGCTCAATCTGCGCCTGTTTGAGAGAAGCGAGCTCAAGTTGAAATTCAGCCTTTTCAAGTTGCTTCTGACTGTTGGCTAATTTTTCACAAATAAGAATATTTTCAGATTGAAAATGGTGATTTTTCTCAGACAGGGATTGAAGGGCAGCTCTTTGTTCAGAAATATTTTCTGTAAGAAGTCGGGTTTCGATCCGCAGTGCGTGTGTGGAGGTCTCTGCAGTATGAAGGGCTTTGGTCGTTGTGATCAGGGCGCTTTTGGCGCGGCGTCCTTCCAGGTCATGTGCTAGAATTTGACGTATTTTCTGACGAAAATTCTGTGCTTCTTCGGATGTTTCACTCAGGAACGATAATGCCGTGTCGAGCGCGGAGCTTCGAATGTTCAGGCAGTCTGAAAGGGATATGAAGTCGCCCGAAGTATTCCGGTTGTGCCCGATGACAAGCGTTGTAACGGGAATTTGACTTGATGGGATGTCTTGAGAACTTTGGCAGACCAGTAAAATTCCATCAGTTTTCGTGCCAGTAGAAAATATGTTTCTCAAGTCTGGAATGAAATTTTTTTGAATGTCTTCCAGCTGTATTCCTATCTGTTGGTCCAAGCGGGGGGACAATAGAATAAGGGGTCTGTTTGACTGTTTGTTTTTTCCAAGCAGTGACGCCAGCCAACACAGAACGCGTATGGCCTGCTCCTCACAAGCGTGCGTTGGAGCATTTTTTTCTGTTCCTTTCGAGTGAGTTGAAAGGAAAAGGGCCAGTTCGGCCAGAGCCTGGTCTTGGCGAACGGGGGAAATGCAGGGCGAATGATCAGTCACGGGATACAGCTTAAGGATTCGAAAAGAATTGCACGAGGGATACTGTGAAACAAAATATTTAACGTGCTCCATAATACTCTGTTTTTTTGCAAAGTATTGAGTTTTTTATAATGAATGTGCGCCGTAAATTTCACGTAGTCGTTGCAACCTTTGCCAAAATGCAATCTTGTGCTCAGGGGCATTCCAGCCCCAGCTCATTCTGTGGCTTCGGCGACGGAACGAGATACAAGCACTGTCTGCGGGTCTGTATGTTATCTAAATGAACGCGGGACATTCTTACGGATGCCAAAGCGGAATCCTGATTGCTTTTTGGGAATAGGCTTTGATATATGCAAGACTCGTCGCTCGATCATTTGGGTGGTCTGAGGGCCGCCAGTGCGAGGCAACCTTTGTTTAGGAGTGCATGGTAATGGCAATCACTACCGTGATTGGCGCCTCCGGCCAGACCCTTGCGGTCACGGTCGATGGTGCACAGGCCCAGGCTCTGGCCAGTCAATATTCGTCTGCTGTCTCAGGTGTGAGCGGTCTGACGCATTATGATCTGGTGCCAGGTGCAAATAGTTCATTCTCTGCTGGTGTCTCTCAGGGTGTTATCACTCAGAGCGGTGCGTACAGCATTGATGGCAATGTCCAGTATATTGCAGCAGGCACGTATTCTGACACCCAACAGGACACTCTTACAGGCTCTGTATCTATCGATCTCAGCAAGGACACAGCATCGTCTGTCAGCCTGCTGACGGGCGCATGGGATGGTGCAACTGTTATTGCTGGCAACCAGAACGGTTCGTTCGTGGGTGGCGTTGGTAACACCGTGTTCCTCGGAACGGGCAAGACGGGTAGCTGGAACATTGCTACGGGTTCCGGAAACGACACGATCCTTGGAACGAATGGCAACACGACCATTGACGGTGGAACGGGTAACAACCTGATCTATCTCGGCAGTGGCACGAACGTTGTTCGCTCTGAAGGTCAGGACACGATTGACGGTTCCAACGGCACCGACACCGTTACCCTTCTTGGCGGCAGCTCGGTTGTTAACCTGCATGCAAATGCAACGGTTTACGACACGACTGGCTCCAACAGCGTGACTGTTGGTAACAACAGCTTTATCACGGGTGGTAGCTCCAGCACGTACTTCACGACTGGTGCAAGCGCTACGGTTTCCGGTGGTCTTAACGACACCATTTCTGCGGCGGGCAACCTTCAGCAGGTTGGTGGCACGGGCAACACCATCAGCGTCGATGGTTCGCTGTCCTTCCTGAATGGCACCGGCAACACGACCATTACGGCTGGCAACGCAACGATGTTCGGTGCGTCTGGCCTGAATGCTCAGTTCGACGGCACGTCAGGTTACAGCCTGTTCGTGGGTACGGGCGGTGATGAAACGATCTCTGCCGCTTCTTCCCACGGTGTTCTTCAGGCCTTCGCTTCCAACGGCGGTAACACGACCGTTGTTGGTGGTACGGGTGCAGACACGCTGGTTGGCGGCACGGGCAATGCAACCTTCACGGGTGGCTCGGGCAGTTCCAACCTGTTTGCTCTGAACAACGGCACTGCCGGTGGTGACTACACGGTTACCGACTTTGGCAGCGCAGCTGGCAACCTCATGGCTCTGTATCAGTACGGCCTGCAGAACAACAATGGTCTGCAGAACGTTCTGAACGCAGCAACTGTGGCTGGTGGCAACACGACCATTGCTCTGAGCGACGGCTCCAAGATCACCTTTGTTGGTGTGACGGATCTGAAGGCTTCGGACTTTGCTCTGAGCTGATCTAGTTTGTTAGCTCGCTAACATCTATAAAAGGAGCTGGGTTCGAAAGAGCCCAGCTCTTTTTATTTGTACTTAACAATTTCCGGACTTTGAGCTTTTTGTCTGATGACCGTGCCGATTAAAGATGTAGCGCTTCTTCCTGCTGAAGTCGAAGAGGACTCTCAGAAGGTTCTGCTGGAAAGCTATCGTAGCTCTGCCCGGCTGAACGGTATGCGTGCTGATGGCTTACAGGGCGAGAGCGCTCATTTGCGGCATCAGATTTCCCTGATTCATCGTTCTCTGTCCTGGCGCGTAACCATGCCCCTTAGGGCAGTTCGTTCACTTAGCCTGGGACGCTTGCCATCTGGGCGGCCGCTCAAGGAGTTGCCGGAAAGGCTTTCTACCCTTTGGGAAGAAGGTGGCGTCAAAGCGATCGGCCGGGCGGTTGAAAAGCGCTTTCCCGTTCGGACTCGGGTGAATAAGAAAACCAAGTTTTCTCCACAGCGGGGGCAACCATCTCCTGCGGTGCCAGGTAAGGTGAGTGTTTCGGGAGCGTCTTCGAAGCCTGTCTCCCCGTTGTCTGTTTATAGCGATATTCTTGATAAAACCGCAGTTACTCTGGCACCCCGCATTCTTATTATTGCCGAGGTGTCTCTCCGTCAGTGTGCGAAATATCGCGTCTGGCAGAAGCGAGATCTTCTTGAGCATCTTGGATGGAATGTTCAGGTTGTAGACTGGCGTGACATCAATGTTGCCATGTCAGCCTTGCAGATTTGCACACAGGTTATTTTCTACCGGGTTCCGGGCTTTGACGATGTCATGAAGCTCGTCAAGGAAGCGCATCGTCTGCGTCTTGAGCCGCGTTGGGAAGTCGACGATCTGATTTTTGATGCGGAAGAATATCTGCAAAATGGAAATATCAGTAGTCTTCCGCGGTCTGAGCAGGATTTGCTCATGTCGGGTGTTGTTCTGTTCAAGCGCTGCATGTTGGCATGTGGGCAGGGTATTGCTTCCACACGGGCTTTGGCTCAGGCGATGCGAGATGCCGGGCTGACGCATGTCGATGTGGTTGAGAACGCCCTTGATCGTGAGACACTGGAGATTGCGGCATCGTTGCCTCCTCGTGGGGAAGTGGCGGATGATCGTGTCTGGGTGTCTTACGGGTCGGGCACCAACACGCATGATGAGGATTTCCGGCAGGCTGAAGCGGGGCTTATTGCGGCTCTGGATGAAGAGCCCCGTCTGTGCCTGCGCGTTATTGGTCAGCTCAAGCTTTCGAAAGAATTTGACCGGTTTGGTGACCGCGTCGAGCGTCTGACGGAACTGTCTTATCGCGATTATCTTGCTGCACTGGCGCAGACGGACATCGCAATTGCACCGCTGGAGCCTACGCTCTTCAACGATTGCAAAAGCAATATCAAGTTCCTGGAAGCAGCGGTGGTCAAGGTTGCTGCCATCTGTTCCCCTCGGGATGCCTTTCTCGCGGTTATGCGCCATGAAGAGAACGGATTGCTGGCGGTCACACGCGACGAATGGAAGAACTGCTTCCTGACGCTCGCACGAGACAAGGCTCTTCGTGAGCGGCTTGCGGGTCAGGCCTGGCAGGATGTCACTGAGCGTTATGCGCCTGAATCGATGGCGTTTACGCAGGGGAAGGCTCTTTTCGGTTTGCCGGTGGAGCCGGAGCGCAAGGCACTCCGTGTTCTCATGACGAATGTTTATTATGCACCACGATCCTTTGGTGGCGCGACAATCGTTGTGGAAGAACTGGCTCTCCGTTTGCGGAAAAGCGGCGTCGAGGTTGGGATGCTGACCTCTCGGCCGCATCTGGATGGCAGGCTGTCTGGTAATATCCGTTATGTTGCTAATGGAACTGATGTTCTGGCGGCGATGATTCCGGACGGTAACGACGTTATTGGCTCGATGGATAATCCGCATATGGCGGAGCAGTTTGCAGACTGGTTGGATGCCTATCAGCCGGATGTTGTGCATGTTCATGCTGCGCAGGGGCTAGGAACAGCCATGTTGCGGGTCTGTCAGGAGCGCGATGTTCCTTATGTTCTGACGCTTCATGATGCGTGGTGGCTGTGTGACCGGCAGTTCATGGTTCGCGGCGATGGGCGTTACTGCTTCCAGACCACGATAGATCAACAGGTTTGTCAGATGTGTGTGCCGCATGCCCGCCATCTGACGGACAGGTGGTTCCTGATGCATCAGGCTCTCTCGGAAGCGGCGCTGCTGATCAGTCCTTCCGAAGCCCATCGTCAGCTTTATCTAGCGAATGGGGTTGAGCCTGAGCGTATTGTGGTGAATCGGAATGGTTTCCGGTGGCCTGAACGTCCTCGCACTCCGCGTATTCCGGGCTCGCCGGTACGATTTGGATTTGTGGGTGGTACGGAGGCTGTGAAGGGCTATCCGCAGCTCAAGAAATGCATGGAATCCCTTGATCGTTCAGACTGGGAACTGGTGCTGGTTGATAACAAGCTCAACCTTGGTTTCAGTTCAATTCATGCGCGGGACTGGTCTGTCAAAGGGCATCTGGAAATCGTGCCGGCCTTTAGTCAGAACGGGCTGGATGATTTCTATGACCAGATTGATGTGTTGCTGTTCCCGTCACAATGGAAAGAAAGCTACGGGCTGACGGTGCGTGAAGCTCTGTCGCGGGATGTCTGGGTTGTAACGACAGCACCTGGTGGGCAGTCAGAAGACGTCGTGGATGGTGTGAATGGCACTCATCTGCCTATTGATGGCCGTGCGGAGACGCTGGCGGCTGCTATTGAGGCTATTCTGGATCAGCCGGGCAAGTTTGATGGGTATGTGAACCCCTTCAAGGATTGTCTGGCGACTTATGAAGCTCAGACAGAACAGCTGCTTGGCTTCCTTGAGATGGTCGCCAAGCGTAAAAACAAGAACTGATTATCGACCGAGCAGCAGGGCCGGCAATGCGTGTAGCCGGTCCTCGCTGGCAATCGCCTGTACTAACCGGGCGCGAAAACTTGCCTTTTTGTACTGCGCGCGGGGCGGGTGGTTGGCCAGATACTGAGCGATCCAGTCTGGGTTGAAAAAGGTGGGATCCGGGATTTCCTGACGCCAGAGGTGTACGGATGGGATTCCGCTGGGGTTGTCTCTCAATAATTCTGTTTTGATGAAGGGGGCTTTTCCTGAGCGCAGGACAGCCCGCCAATCCGTGTGCATGGGGTTTATGGCGAGAAGGCGCGCTATGCCGCGTGTGCCGCTCCAGGAGGCGGCCATGTCCATTTCTGCGGCCTGCATGGCCAGACCGAGGCCCAGTTCGCCGTGGAGGACGATTTCCGGCTTGCTCATGTCGCAGAAGGGCTGGTTGAAGACGCGCTGGATGGCGGGATGTTCGAATGCCTGACGCGTCATGACCAGAAACCAGGACTGGAGATGACGGTTGATGGCTTCGGAGCGGACCATCCCCCAGATTGGGTGTTGTTCTGCACGCATACGGGTCACGATAGGCAGTAACGGCGTCATCGGGCCGAAAACGCTGTCATTGGCGAACAGGATCTCGTCAGCGCCAGCGTCACAATGTCTTTTGATGAGCTCTTGCCAGGAGCCGAAATCAAGCCCGGCATTTTCCCGCGGATAGAGTTCTGCCTTTATGGGCATGGGGCCGGACGCGAAGCTGAACTTCAGGGTTTCCAGTCCATGCTGATCCTGTGGTGACAGGCTGGTGACGGCGATATGAATCTCAAAACCACATTCTTGGATCTGGTTAAGAAGGTGGCGGGTATGTGGAGCCAGGGTTCCCGTAGGATCGTGATAGGCAAAAAGACAGACAGAACGCGACATGGAATTCCTACTGATGGGAACGCTGGAGCACTTGCTGCGATTATATCATTGTTCCTTGGTACCGTTGTAAGAAATACTGAGGAATGTTGTACTAAAGAAAGCAAAAGCTTCTGGGTGTTTTGGGATGCAGCCTGAGAGAAAATCGAATCAGAGGAGAATCATGCATCCATGAGTAAAGCATTTCTCGCCGCAGTTCTTCAGGATTCTATTGACTGCACAGGGGTCGCCGCGCAACGGGCCGCGAACGATCTTATAGAAGCGATTATTGACGAGTTGAAGCGCGAAGGCGGCTTCACTATTCCGTCTTTTGGCACTTTCACTGTGTGTGAGACGAAGGCCCGGCAGGCGACGAACCCACGGACTGGTGAGCCGGTTGCTGTTCCTTCCGGGAGAACGGTTCGGTTCAAGGCCAGTCCGGGATTGAAGCAGAATTTGTAGGGAAGTGGTGTTCGTGAAAGAGGTGAGTACTGGCTTTGAGGGTCAGTACTCATTTCTTTGCGTTAGAGTTTGATGTGGTACGGGGATAGTCCGTAGGGCATCAGAGGATGCCCCTAAATCTGGTGTTTTTGAGACGGGAAGTAGATTATTTTCAATAGCATTTCGGAAATATAAAATTTACAAATTAGTTTCACGAGCTTTTAACTAATAAGCGACAGAGTGCCGCAAAAACATCGGAATATCCAACACGAATTTATATGCATATTTTGAAATTAGTCCAGTCTATATAACGGATTTATTTCCAATTATATCTTCTATATTGTAAATATTTTCTTACATCATTTGAGTTGAATATATTATACGTGAAATTATTTCCCTATACATGAAAAGCAAAATTTCCGATATGGGGTAGGCCTCTTCCCTTAGGCTCAGGACTCATAGCCAGAACATGATGGTTGCAGCGAGGCAGATGGCTGAGAAGAAGGCGGTCGGGCATCTGTCATAGCGGGTTGCGACCCGCCGCCAGTCCTTGAGCCTTCCGAA
>Ga0157363_1003013_pt1 | contig 15060 bp, 15 predicted proteins | sample AttsexASBM1_FD_111477 | JGI IMG/M metagenome (GOLD analysis project Ga0157363, IMG submission 111477) | Fungus gardens microbial communities from leaf cutter ant in Ribeirão Preto, State of São Paulo, Brazil - Atta sexdens ASBM1 | ecosystem: Host-associated > Fungi > Mycelium > Unclassified ...
ATAAACTTTGAAAAATATTCATGCATTTTTTTTAGAGCCAAATTAAATTTCAAATTTTAAATGACCCACTCTGTAGTTGTACGAGGGTATGTATTTTTATCGTCTCTTTGACGTTTTTTTGTTCTTCGCTGCTACGTCCTGTCCTGTTTGTAGAGGCTGAGATACAATCCGCGTCCATATTTGTGCGGGGCGAGATATAGTCCGCGGCCCTGTTCCATCGCACGATCGTGACGTTACAGCTCCTCGAGCTGACGTCGCGTGGCTTTGCTCGTTCGTTTACCGATTTCGCCACGCTGATCGCTCCACCAATCAAAGACCCGAGCGCACCCAACATTGACAGAAATGCGCCGCCTCGTTTCATCATCGATAGTATCCGTTTTTTCATTGCTCTTTTTCTCTTCTTCTTCTTCTTCGGTTTGATGCCGATTTTGGTCTTGGCTTTCATCACTGCTCACACGGCAACAGCGGCAGCTCTCTTAGAGCCGAATCTCTCGCGGTGACGCGTCTTAGTGCTTTATCGGATACTTTCTCTGCCGCGTGTCATCAGTGAGATCGTTGTTGCCACGCGTCATCAGTGAGATTGTTGTTCCGAGAATACGCAATGTCGTGTTCTCGACACGTCCAGTGGATTTATGTGATGACCGTATCACTCTCTGACTAATCGTTTCGTAAGTCGGATGCCCGGGACACAAAACTAGTAGCCCGAGATATGTAATTCGAAAAGAAGCGCGTTTATCACTCGATTCAACAGATTGCCGCCTGATTATAGTCCTTATCGGTGCCGAACCGTTGATATTCCGCCCCGCAAATTCCATTTCCTATGAGAAATTTTCTTATAGATTTTCTAACCCTGGTACCCGTAATAAATGGTACCTGGTACCAGTCGAATTTACCACGGGTAATTTACCATGGGGATCTTCATGAGAGGAAACTCCTATCTTGCTGTAAACTCCCATGAGTTTCTTCATGAGTTCCTATAGAGGATTATAAGATTTTGTGTTCCAAAATTTACTGCCAGTATTAAAAATCTATAGTTTTCGTTATGTGCACTATACATTTTCAATATTAACAGTAAATTTTGGAACACAGCCTCTGTAGGAACTTGTATAGTGTAAACAATTAATGACAACAGAGAAAAATATCAGAATGTTCCTCGTCTTGAATCCAGGCCTGGTCTCTCCTTCGAATTGGTAGACTTCCATTCTGCCACTAAGCCACACAGTCCTGACGCTGATAGCTTCTCTGTTGTACCTATTTCCTTTAAATTTCTTACAATAGGTACTTATAAGATTTACACAGCATGTATATATAGAATGACATAAGAAATTTTTTTATAAGATTTTACATAGGAATCTATGACATCCAATCCACAAAAAGAGGCTCCTAGATCGCATGGGAAAAAGAATGATATGCATGTTGCAATCCTAAATGATATACAGGATGTCCTATATTTGGAACTATTTTTGTGTGTAGATAAAGTGGATTAAACTGAGTCGAAAAGTCCTACTATATATCATTTTGTAATTTTCACAATAGTTTCTAAATAAGTGGATAAAATCGACGCATAAGACAACTTTAAGATATTTTTCAGAATTCTTTATGACTTATTTTAAAGATGTTTTTCAAAGAACTCTTAAAAATATCTTAACGTTGTCTAATGCGTTGATTTTAGACATTCTGCTCATTGGATAATAATTGCAAAAATTGTAAAATGATTCTTCTGGTTCAGTTTAATCTATCTGCACATAAAAATAGTTTCAAATATTTTGAAATATCCTATATAGTTCCTATAATTTATATATTAGAATATGTACACAAAATGTTATAATGGTAGCCGATTGTAATTTCACATAAAAAGATAATCTAAGATAATTTTTTCATAATTCCAAAACTGAAAGTCACGTGATAAACAAAATGTATTTGATGACAAAAAAGTCAACATGAGTATATATTTTCTTTATGGCAATCAGAATTTTTTTTTACTTGATGTGGAACGTACCACATTTATTATTGTGGCTTTCAGTTTCTAGGAGTTATTCTCTCAAGTTGATATAGGTATCCATAAGAATGCGAAAGAGATGCCTCATGGGAATTAATTACCAATAGGATACTATACTTTAACGTATAGGAACATGTAGGTACACATAGGACAGAGGAGATGTGCATATGTCATCCTATGGTAGTCTATAGGCATTTTCAGTCTCCATGAGGAGGGATCATCTCTTCTTTGTCTTACGTACACTTATATGTTATTGTACGTCAAACTGGTATCCTACAGATCTTTTTTCATGGGATATCTATCCACACTCCTATGAGTACTTCTATTATCCTATTTGCATTCCTATGAATGTTCTACGTATACCTATGCATGCTGCAAATCCTATAGGTAACTACACAAACTCCTACAGAATCTTATAGTCCTTTATAGGAACCCATAAAAAAACTCATGGGAATTTGCAGCAAGGTCTTTACATTCACGGTTGCAATTTACTATGGAGGTTGGCAATAACAATACCATTAGTTTTTTGGATGTCAGATTAATTTTAGACAATAATAAAATTATCTTTGATCAGTATCACAAACCTTCATTTTCGGCAAGATTTTTAAATTTCCATTCACACCATCCTATTTGTCACAAGAGAGGAATAGTTTTTGGTATAGTGGACAAAATACTTCTTTTTTCTCATCTTCGTTACCAAAAAAACTTAGTGAAGGCTTTTGTTAGATAATGATTACCCGCTTCTTTTTATTTTTGTAGCAATTAGAATGAGATTTAAATTCCACTTTCACAATTCCAACACTATTACTAATAAATATAAAATTAAAAATAAATATTTTATAGTTCTGTATATAAGATCAGTTTCTGAAAGCTTTTTACCAGTGACATCAAATATTAACTTAAAAACAGCTTTTACGATTCTTAATATTTTAAATAAATTTATTAAAGTAGTAAGATCACTTAGATTCCTCAGCACACCAGGATATTGTTTATAAAATCTCATGTCTGGATTGTGACGCGAATTATGTCAGCCAAATAAAAAACCGCTTATATACAAGAGTGCATGGGCACTCTTCTGATATCAATAAAAACCCGAGTTCTCCTTCGATTATTTCAGATTATCGTATGAAATTTAATCATAATTTTGATTGGGAAAAAGTTAAAATATTAGATACTGAATCATCTTTCAATAATAGGTTAATATCGGGAATGGTGCATATAAAAAGCATAAGGTTTGAATAAACAAACAGATACAGAATCCTCATCCGACATATCCGATATATCTATTTATATTCGAGTCGCTTTCCCCTTTCTAATACCTTCTTAGATATTCCCTCCTTTCATTCTTTCCTTACCACAATTCCTCTTACTTGTCTTAACTATCATACAGTATCAGATTCGAGTTGTCTTTTAAAGAGGTCTGAATTCATCAGGTTATCAGGATATCTCAATTTGCCGTTTATTTAATATTGTTCTCAAATAGGTCACTACTAATTATCGGATACTTTTTATTTCATATTTTGGCTGTTCAATATATAATTTTAACCGTTTTTCTAATATTCTAATTTTTAATTTTATAATAACTTCTTACTTTGCAATATACATTTTAATATATACAATTTGTTTTTTTCTTTGCAATCTTATGATCTTTGTAAGTTAATTATACAGTGTTTAGCATACACACCTCAAAAATCAATAAAATTAGGCTTATTCAACGCGTTTTTGAAAGAATCTGGAAAAAAAGCATTGCTCTGCCTTATGAGCCAAGATATTAAATGTTAAAGTTGACGACTAATTAAGGTTAGGAAATATGTCACAACCGCGAAATATTGCGCATTTTTTTATGTAAGGTGACCCTCATTTCGCATGGAAGATTGTAAATTCATATCGTTTCGTTAGAACGCCCAACCCTAATTAAACCAGAGACTCGGACCGAAATAAAATTTCGGTTCAATCATGATCAGAAGCAGTATCCAATTTTTGATTTCGGTTCCGATTTCGATCCTTTTACTGGATAACGATTTCGGTCTTTTTTGATTCCGAATTGGAAAAATCCGAAATCCAAGCGATTTCAGCTCTTTTATCGACAACGGTAATCATAACCGTTTAAATTTTAGTTTTTTTTGGGTTATGGGTGATATGATTATCTATTGTAGAAAAAGATATAAGCATAAATTCCATATAAAAATTCACATTTATTGAAAGAAATATTTTTTAAGGCGTTTACGTTTGAGAACCGAAGGTATTAAAGGTATTTTTTGTGAAGTTTTTTTAATGAATCAAAATTTAAATATACTTAAGAAATAATACAGATCTATAAAGTGCATACATATAAAAAAATATTTTATTTAATAAAATTTATTTTTTATAAAGTAGTAATGAGATGGACTGTTAGGCAAGTTAGGTTTTGCACGCGAATATGATCAAACGGTGATAAAAATATAAGAGTTGTTGGTCTAAAAGCAAAAAATAGCTTTTTCTTAATGAATAGACTTGTAATTCTCGTCTAAACTAGGATAATTAATATCACATGCATATTTTCAAAATGTCGACAGTTAAATACTCCCAAACGAATTCTGTCCTAAGGAACTCAAGCATACATAGTAATTTTTTGAACAAGTGTCCCTTCACACAATTTACTAAATACATCTTCTTCTTCAAATACCTCAAAAGCTTGACTTCGTTCTCCCGGCTTCGATATTGAAGCGCAACGCAACGCTTTTTGAGCGAACTCGCAATTCTTCAGTAACGGAATTTTCCTCCAGAACACTCCCCCTTTTTCTAGCAACTCCTCCCCTTCGGCGAACTTTTTCCTTTAATATTTTTCACTTAATTACTGAACTCATTAATTTTTTGCAAACGGATGACGCAGCTAAAATTATTAGCACTATCCTTTCACTCATCTCGTATGCCATCTCTCAGCCCCCTCCTTCTATTCTTCCAACAATCATCATTTCAATATGTCTTCAAATTTTATCTATAATGTTCGTCATTATAATACTAATAACTTCTCTGTTAACTTCTCGTCTAACCACGTTTCTCCTCCCATGCCTGTCCAAGAAGACAATTTTCGGATTTAGATCACTCTCAAAATTTTTCTTACGTTCCCCCTCTCCGATAACTTCGGAACCTCCTTACTCTAACAAATACCCCCGCAGCGACTCTAGGAACTTTTCTAAAGACCTTAAACTATTACAGTGGAATTACAGAGGGGCTAGATATAATCTGGCCTCTCTCCAATCCATTTCTCACAATTTTAACATCATTTGTTTGCAGGAATCTCTGCTCAAACCCGACAATATCTTTAACATCTTTCGAGGTTTCATAGCCTCATTAGATTAGACTTTTCTCAATCTGGAGATAGAAGCATCTGTATCCTCAATCAAAGAAAATTTTGAAGCGATTAATCTTCCTTCTCTTTACCATCCGTTTGTAGAATCAAACTTCATCAAACTTCTTTCTCCTAAGGATTCCATTATTATTGTTAATATCTACAGATACTCAGATCAAAACATCCCCTCGTCCTTTTATTCAGACCTCATAAATCAATTTCAAAAATTTAAGCTATTTTTTATCGTTGGAAACCTCAACGCTCATCACCATGAATGGGGATGCTACCAACATCAATTTCAGATGCCAAGCTTCTCAAAGATATCAAGGATCCCCTTAATTATTCTCAACAAAACTTCTTGCACTCTCGTTCATCCCTTATCTCATTCTACTATTAATATTGATCTTGTCATTGCATCTCCTCTTTTATTTTCTTTAACTCTTTGCAAAACTCGAGTTGAAACAGATACTTATGGCAGTGATCATCGTCCGATTATTACAGAATTTCAATTTTCACCTCAATACTCACTTAAATTTTGCTACAAACCACACGACCTAGATAATCTCTATTTATACCTTAAGTCTAACGCTTCAGACGTCCTTTCGTTTACGTTTCTCAATAGCTCGTTATAATAAATTTTCCTCGTTCATTCTAGAATCTGCTAGAAATTTTGTCCCTGTTAATAAAAGGCTTCCGCGCAATCAGGTTTATTCAAGACGGCCTGATCCTCCCCCCTGATAGAACAACGTGCGTTCCCAAGTCGTTGATCAATGAAAGCGTGCCCTCAAACATCCTTCCCGAAATTTATTTCCTTTTCAAAACCTCCTGCTCTCAAATCTTAATTCACAGCATTCAACCTTAACAAGCGCACTAGCTGGCGTAACCTAGTGATTTCAGTGACCGTACCCCATCCGCAGATCTGGTCCCTCATCAAGAGTATCAAACATAAAATCTCCGGTAACGATTTGAAATTTCAGCAAAGTTCTAATGATGCGATCTCTAAACTATGTTCTCCTTCCTGCTTTCCCAATTTTGCGAAGTCCATAAAAGCCATGCTGCAGGAAGACCCATGTTTTTTCCCGGCTCAATGACCCTTTCACTCTTGACGGAAGATAAGACTTCTCTTACAAGGGCCTTATCTTCCGTCCGAAAATCCTCTTCTTCTGGACTCGACCAAATTGATTACTCTATCATTCTCAATCTACCCCCTGAATACTTAGACTCTCTTCTAGGAATTTTCATATCTTCGCTCTCGATGTCTTTCCGGACTCATGGTCTGACTCCCTTGTCGTCCTCATTTCTAAACCAGGTGTCTCATCAGTTAGATCTATCTCATGATCTCCTGTTTCCAAACTTATGGAACGTTTAATATACTTTAGATTTGTATGGTATATCGAATCTCGCCCCATAAATTCAATCAGGATTTAGGTCATTCTTGCGCAGATAATTTGGCCACACTTATCATCAACGTTAGATCTGATTTTTTTAATCAATCCCCCACTGGCAATTTTCATTGACATTTTGGGCGCCTTCAATAACGTTGATCCGCACATACTTGTTAATGACTTTCTTGTTATAGGTATTTCAGCTTACATCAGGAAATTTATCAAGAATTTCATTGGCAGACAACGCTTAAACGTCGTGATCAACGTTGATAGGCCCCTTTGATTCATTCAAAGACACTCTATAGCTTTACTCTCAGCTCCCTTCTATTTATTTAATATCTACCTCAAGGACATGACCTCTCAGATACACACTAATGCCAATTTACTACAATGCCGATGATGCTGTCGATGATCCTCTATTCTACGCAACGGAATGTCAATGATGCTATCAAATTTGTTCAATACTCGCTTAATAATATTTACACATACATGAGAAGCAGAGGTTTGGACATCTCCCCCACAAAATCCAAGTGGATCATTTTTAGCTGAACAAGAACATTTCTCCTACTTCCTCTTTACACATCAATAATCAGAAGGTGAAGGTCCCTAGGGTGAACTCACATTGCTTTCTTGGAGTCATATTGGACCACAAACTAAACGGCAGACTATATCTTAAGTATCTCATGAAAAAAAGTAAAAACATCATCAATATTAACAGAGCTTTATGGGGGTTTCATGGAGTTCTCATCCCTACTCACTATCTATCACACTCCACTCTTGGTAGCTCGATCGAATACGGCGGTCAATTTTTCACTTGGAACACTAAATCTGCGAATTTTATTAAGCTTCTCCGAATTCAATACAAAGCCATCAGAAAAGCTATGGGACATCGCATTTTCACTCCCATTAACACCATGCTATATGAAGTGAAAATCAACCTTCTCTACAACTAGATTTAATCTCGTCATTTCAAAATCTACAGATCTACAGATCTATGGCTTATAAATTTAGTGCATCTTATTCAACCCTAATACAAATAGGGCTTATTGCTTTCCGCATGAACCGGAAGATTGAGGCCATTCAAAGTTCCAACCTATTCAAGATATACATCACAGCAGATACTCAGAAAAATTCATTCACCACTCATCTTCATCATCAAGCAGTATTCTGGCATGATTTGGAAGTTTTATTCTACAAGATCACCTATATTAGCGCCATGCTTGGTTGTGACAAGGAGGACTTATAAGGATTTATTGCTGCCCAATTCCTCCATAAGTCTTTTGATTACGGATAAAACGCAGTCACTTTTTACACGAACAGTTCCAAGAAATCCGACTATTCTGTTGATGCGGGAGTCTTTTCTCCCGATTTAAACATCAACATCGCATATAAATTTCCAGTTGAAACGTTCATCTTCTCTGCTGAACTCTGGGCGATCTACCAAACTATCTTGCTCGAGATTCCAAGCATGATCGCATAACCATTTTCAGCGACTCCAAGAGCGTCCTCGACGCCATCTGCAACAATAGATATTATCAGCGCAATTACATAATTTATTACATCAAAGGCCATTCTGAGCGCAGCTAAGGACATGTTCATCTCTCTTTTTTGGATTCCTTCCCACTCTGGTATTCCGGGAAATGAAATTGCTGACTCTATTGTCAAGGAAGCTGCAAAGGTTCTTCTCCCAATTTTCGTATTCCACATGAAGATTTCTTCTACGAATCCAGGCTGCGCTACAATTTAATAACTCTCAAGACAATGGCTTCTACTAAAGGCACACTTCACTTCGAGCGCTATTCATCCATTTCTAAGAAAACTTGGTTTGAGGGAACCTCTTTCAACAGAGAGAAAATTGTGATTAATCGTCTGAGATCTAATCACTACAATTTAAATGAAAGCTTGTATAGAGATAACATGATTGAATCCCCTTCTTGTCCTTGTGGAGCAATAAAGCAAAGTATCAATCATATTTGAATGCAACCTTTACAGTCATAAAGCTCTCCACCTTCATTCTTATTTACGTAACAAATATCCTAATTCTCCTGAAGATATCTTCCCTTTTCTTTCCCAGCCTCCTCCCCAAGTTATGCAGGCTTCTCCTAGCTTTTATAAAAGCTAGCGAACTTTTCTTTTAAATTTTCCTCTCCTTCTATGGCGCGCGACTACCGCTGGAAGAAGACGGAGGAAAGTAACCATCAATCAAACATATACTACATTTATATGTGTTCCATCTAAAGTATTTTATATCTAATGACGAAGAAGTCCTCAATGACCCAGTATCAGCCTGCCTGGCTGCCGGGCCAATCAAGAAGAAGAAGGAAAAGAAGAAGAATAGTCAGGCCTTATATTTAAGGAAGCTTTAAGTACAAAGTCTGACTATGAATATTATTGTTCAAATGAATATGTGATTTTTGTATTTTTGGATTTTATTTTAAGATTGATATTGATAATGATCCATTAGGAGTCGAAACGCTTGTTATAATAAACTACTTGTTTTAGCCATAATTTAACATAAAGACCTTGCTTGGCTTGTAGCCTTATTTTTATTATATTAACGACACTAATTTGAGTTTAATTGATGAGGGAATCGATTTCACATACTTATTCCGCTTTACTCTTTTATACCCTTTTATAAAATTTATTATATCTCTATAATATTTAGAAAATTTAATTTGTATAAATTTTTTTTAATTAGATTGTATATGTAAATGTGTACTTTTCGAAGCTATAAGAAAATTGATGAAATTAATGATCCATTTGCATTTTAGCTTTGTTAGCAATTAATTATATTGATTTTACAGTTTCATAAGTGAAATTCAGAACATCTTTGGTACCGTTATCTTCTTTCAATTCCTCTCGAATTGCATGATCATTTGTTTGATTGCCTTCAATGTATCACAGGTAAATCCGATTGCTTTGATCGATTTATCAGCGAGTTTTCACGCGACTGATTGAACCGTAGATAAATGTTTATATTCCGGCGGTGCTGATCGGCATGCTGACATACATGTGTTGCATGACATACCAAATATTCATCTTCTGCTGGCATGGTAATGAATTGCATCTACATGTGAGTATTTAAATAAATATTCTTATATATAGATGTGCGAGAAAACATGCACGATTTTTAGAGTATGCGTTTAGTCACGGCCGCATATTCGAACAATTGGTTCTCCAATACCGAAAGATTCAAACGCGGTCTACAAATCATGATGATAAGGGCTCATCGTCCGCTCATCTTAAGTGCCGGTAGAATCATGTTATTGTCTTTAGATACTTTTGTGCAGGTATGTATATTTTTGTCCAGACATTTTGTTAAAACAAAATTCATTCACTCACACTATAAAAATCTAAATCTAAATGATGATATTGTCTTTCTGGTAATTGAACCTTTGAAAAGCATATGCACCATTTAATTTTCAGTGCAAATCAAAAGCTGCCTCCTCTACTTATTAAAATAATTCGTATATATCTTTATTTTAAATTGATCTTAAATGATATTTATTATCTGAATCCACTATAGTAATGGTTTTAAAATTAAACTGCTTTAAATTTTTAAATAGAATTCTAGGTCATTTGAACAAAAGCTCTTATATTTCAGATAATGCGAATGTCCTATTCGATTTTTACAGTACTTCAAGGATCAGCTGCTTAAAAACCAATTTGTTAATATCAAATTTCGTAGCTATGATATATTTTTTAAAACTACAAAGAGCAGCAAATAAAATATAAATGTTTTATTGAATATTGTATCATTATATATATGTACAAAAATATATATAAAGTATATATAAAATTTTTATATATAAAAATATTCTTCATGATATTGCCTATATCATTAAAACGAGAAAAAGAATTACAATTGTTTGTTTGATAAATCATACGATGTATCACTCTTATCATTTTATGTTAGTTCGGTTTGTATATCACAATATTTTTACAAAATTTAGCTTAAACCTTTTAATTGATTATAGCGCTTCTACCATTACAGCGATACCTTGACCGCCGCCAATACAAGCAGAACCAATACCGAATTTTCCAGCTTTTCGCCTTCTGCAAGAAAAAAAAAAAAAATATATATATATATATATATATATATATATATATATATAAATCAGAATATTAATAAAAATGTTTTATGTTATTATAAGGTATGTTACCTAAGTTCGTGCACCAAATGAGCAGTGATCCTGCTACCGGAAGCAGCTAATGGGTGTCCTATAGCAATAGCACCACCATTTACATTCAGTTTATTCAGATCCAGATTAAGTTCTTTTGCACACGCTAAAGTCTGAGCGCCAAACGCTTCATTGATCTATCAAAAATTATATTAATTAATGCATGATAAGAGTAAAATCTAAATTATATTTTTAATTACTTTTTATATTAATTATTTTCACATTTTTACATTAAAGATGCTATTTGATAGGTAAAATTTCTGTTGTATAAATTGCAATCTCACCTCAACGATTTCTATGTTATCGAGTGTTTTGCCCGTAACTTTAAGTAAGTTCTTGATTGCTGGTGCAGGACCAATTCCCATAATGCTCGGCTCTACGCCGACAATACTATATCCTACTAAACGTGCCAATGGTTTCAAACCTTCTGCCTTGACAATTTCTTCACTAGCTAAAATAACAGCGCTCGCTCCGTCACAGACACCCTGAGAACAAGAATAAAGCCGAGTTAATTACGTGAGTCGTTTGATAAGTTTGGTAAATTTCCATGAAATGGCGCTACAATCCATTTGATGACGACATCTCGAAAGATCCACTCTTCGAACCCCTTCAGGCCAAATTTCAACCAGAATGGATATTAGTTCACATTTGATAGTCATTTGAAGTAAGCTGTCTCAAAGTCTGCAAAATACTCATTGACGGCGACAATGACTTCCTCATTTGACGAGAATTTCTTCCCACCGAGCCAAGTTTTTAAGTTTTTAACAGAAAGAAGTCATACGGGGCCAAATCCGGAGAATAGGATGGATGAGGAATCAATTCATAGCCCAATTCGTAGTTTTGTCATTGCAACGGTCAACTTATGGGACGGCGCGTTGTTTTGACGAAAGAGCACTTTTTTGCGCGCCAATCTCGCTTCAAATGACTACCAAACGTGAACTATGCATTCTTTCTGGCTGAAATTTGGCCTGAAGGGATTCGAAGAGTGGATCTTTCAAGATGTCGCGTCATCAAATGGATTGTAGCACCATTTCATGGAAATTTACCAAACTTATCAAACCCACGTAAATTTGGGAAAAATTTGGGTTATAAAGATTGATATAAAAATTCTATCCATAAAATGTGAATGAAAGCATAGTACCGATGCAGAACCTGCTGTGACTAATCCATCTTTTTGAAAAACTGGTTTCAATTTGGCAAGTGTTTCTAACGTCGTTTGCGTACGTGGATGTTCGTCCACACTGACAGATGTATCCTGTTTCTTAATTTTTACTTGCACAGACACTATTTCTTCGTTGAAATGACCCGCGTCGTTGGCTGTAATATGTTTTCTTAAATAGAGGCTTAAATTCTATAATCTAAATTTATTTAATTAAAGAAGATTAATAAATTACAAATTTCATATTTAATTAATAGCTAATACATAAAATTTCATATTAAGTAAAATATTGTATCTACCAGCTTTCCAACGTTGCTGACTATTCAAAGCAAATTGATCGACTTCTTCTCTCTTTAATTTATATTGAGCACCGAGTTTTTCCGCAGTCAGACCCATGGGCAAATTACAATAAGTATCAAGTAATCCAAGCCAAAGTGAGTCTTCGAATTCATATTTCTGGCCCAGGACAGTGCCATAACGAACGTTTCTTACAACAAAAGGAGCTTGACTCATGTTTTCTGCACCACCTGTCAAGACAATCTTTGAGTCTCCCATCAGAATATTCTGAAATGGAAAAATATAGTCACTATAGTGCTATATAATAACTTTAATTTCTGCAACTATTTCTTATTAGTAGAGGAGAAGGTAGTATTATGGTCAATGTAGACATAATCTTAAGTATAAGATTCCCTCCTAATTCCTTCATTATTAGGTGATGAATATTAATGATTACTCATCGAATTATTTGTTTGGTACTCGCTGTTACACATGATACTAATATACAATATACAATATACTAATATACTAATATACAATAGTTAACATTTTTCATTTTTACTTTCTCAACATATTTTACTTTCAAGCATTTGGAAACATTTTTAAATACATTTTATCATTTAATTATACATGCTCTCTCTTCATTCTTTTTAAACTTAAACGTATTATTATACGAATACATACATGTATATATTAAATACATGTATATATTAAATGTGTTTCTTTAACACTTTATGTACCTATATACATTTCGACTCAAGCATAGCAGTGTTTATAAAGTGCTAAAAAAGCACTTATATGCTCTTTTTCAGCACTTTCTTAACATGCTTTGTAGATACTATATCAGATTTACACATCTTCGAGGTGCTTGATTAAAGTCTTCCATGCGGTAAATCTTGGGTAATGCTAACATCGGCGGTACTGAAATTTTAAAATCTCATAACTCAGGAAAATCGCAACTAAAGAATTTGTAACCAGTGTTTCGAAAATGCCTTGAGATGACCTACAAAAATATGCAATAAAAGATATGGGTTCCCATTTAAAAAATTAAAATCGACTTTGACATAACCTTCACAATGCCATCAAAGTTAATCACATATGTTCATGTAATGCATTATTTGATCCCGAATAACTTTTGTCTGAAAGAATTTTCAAAATAACCATTTCCCTCGTTTTTAAATGGGATATAAACGGGATCTGAAACACCTAGTTTTTTATTATTGTTCTCATCTCTATTGGAATAATTATTTGTTAGTTCTCTCCTCAATATTTATTATTATTTTAAGAGAATTATGGAATTCTTGGCTAACCTGAGCCCCGCTGACAATTGCTTGAAAACCAGAACCGCATAATCTATTTACACTAAATGCTGGTTTTTGTAACGGAATTCCTGATTTTAATAAAGTATGCCTTGCCAAAAAAGCACCATCAGAAGATGAACTCTATAAAAAAAAATTAAAAGTACGTCAATTCAGTTAAAAGATCAATGAGTGCATACTATTTCACATGATATGCATACTGCATCATTTATCCTTGTTTAACATTCGATGAACAAGGATAAATGATGCATCATGAATGAAATGCATCCTAATTTAAATAATAAAAGTAAATAATAAAATACTCGTAATTGGTAATTATAAATGGAAACTGATTTACCATTAGAACGTGTCCAAATATAACACTGTCAATCTTCTCTGGTTTTAGGCCTGCTGCCTGTATCGCAGCAGTCGATGCAACAACTGACAAATCAGTTGCACTTTTATTTATAAACATACCTCCCATTGTACCAAATGGAGTACGCTTTGCAGCAACAATAAAAATACCTGTGTGGAAAATTTCAAATTAATAATTCATTTCTTACTAATGTTCTATTTTCTTATATTTCAACTGATTTTAATTTTATATTTCATTAAACTACTAAAGTTTTAAATGAAAATTATTAGATTTGTAAAAAATATGACACATGTACTCTAATAAACATCAAGTATAATAGTATATTCTACTTATAATGATACAATTTTTACCAAAACTCTATCAATTAATTCTATCAATTACCATTTCAGAGCAAATCAGAGTGCTATAGGAGTAAAATAAGCGCAGTTAAACACATTTTCCATCCATTTAAATTTTGTTCTATATCATATTAGGTGTTTCAGTGGAGATTAGATCAATAATATAATTTCCAATATTATAATTTCCATTTTTTTTTAAATATTTTCTACACAATAATATAAATGTAACATACATATATGTAATAATTACATTATTAATGTAGGAAAGTATAATATTAATGAAATGTTATTTTTAATTAGTGTTTACATACAGATAGCCACTTGCTATATTAAACTATCATATTAAACTATTTGTTTTTTTATATATTATTTTTATAATTATATGCTAAAGCATGTATGTTCGATAAGTGACACAAATTATATACCGTTTTCTTTTCCAAACATTATTTGTTTATCTCATTCCGACTAAACCGTCTAATTAAATCGATTAATTCAAATGATAGATATCTATTTTCAATTTACCAATATTGACTAATTTTAATCTCGATTTAATTTACTTTTTATCTTATAATTCTATGAACTAAAGAAAGATAAATAGTAAAATTTTTATGATGTAAACTGAAATTGAATCTCTGCATGCGTGCGTGCGTGCGTGCGTGCGTGCGTGCGTGCGTGCGTGCGTGCGTGCGTGCGTGCGGGCGTGCGTGCGTGCGTGGG
>Ga0157363_1003015_pt1 | contig 15057 bp, 11 predicted proteins | sample AttsexASBM1_FD_111477 | JGI IMG/M metagenome (GOLD analysis project Ga0157363, IMG submission 111477) | Fungus gardens microbial communities from leaf cutter ant in Ribeirão Preto, State of São Paulo, Brazil - Atta sexdens ASBM1 | ecosystem: Host-associated > Fungi > Mycelium > Unclassified ...
AGGTATGGCAGATTACCCGCATTTTCTGGTTTTCTTCGACGGGCGACATCAGTGTACCCTCTCGCGATATCCCTTTTGATACGTTGAGAGACCCCGGCCTCTGTTTTGGCGTCATTTCTGATGCGCCGGATGACCCGGAAATTGTCTGTTTCCGGCGGCGTGGCAGTAGAGGACAGAGTGATAGAGCAGGCGTCTGATAGGGCCTTGACAACTCGCACAGACCGGAAATCTTCAAGAGTTCTCCAGTCGAGGCTAAACAAACGAACATGATATCCGAAAGGGTTGCTGCTCTCGAAGCGAGCCATCTCTGGAAAATCAATAGCGATTTTGTGAAGTGTGTGGCTGTTGTTTGAATGGACAGCTTGGGCAATCAAGGTGACGATATCCAAACCGTCACCCTCGACCTCCCTATCTATTTTAATGTCAGTGTAATACATTTCAGGCATTCCCGAACACGCCCCCACGGATGAGACATGCGACAAGAAAAACCGCATCATCGGAGACTTTTGCGTTCTCGAAATCAGCAATCATCTCAGTCATCGTGCTCTTCGTCATCAGTTCGAACAGCCCTGGCCCATCATGCCGGAGACCGTCACCGGCAGTTTTAGAGCGCAGGGCCATTCCGAGACTGCGGCTGAACCCGTAGACTTCGACAGGGAGAACGCCATAATCTTCGGTGCTGCTTGCAGAACGCATATCGTCGATGGTTCTGATGGCATTTCCAATTTTCTGAGGATGCATCGTCGCCTGCCTGACGACTTTGCCATTCCCAAGATTGACATCCTGAGAAGACAGGATACGACCCTTGTTTTTCGCGGATGGCAGCTTCAGGTTTTTCCGGAGTTCATCGTCTGCGAATTCCTGTGACGGGTAGACTTCCAGACCACCAGGGACATCACCAGAAAATTCGACATCAATACGAACCGGGCGTTCGACAAGCCCAGTGTAAAATGCATCGAAAGCCGTTTCCACACTTCCTTCGTAAGCCAATACAGCCAGCTCGGTCAAATTCAAGAGACGTGATTTCTTGTATGCTCCGTCGATGTTGAAGGATACCTTTGACGTTTCACCGTTCTCATCGTAGACAGTCAATGAGACCTTCTTGTTCGACATGAGATTGCGGTTTCTGAATAGCGGCCTGCCGGAAACCAGCGCCGACAGATATTTTTCCGAGAGAACGGAAAACCCACCGGCATTGTAAAATTTGTCCGAAAAGTTCTTGAAGAAGTCAGCATCCGACGGGACATTGAAACTGTCAGGCGTCTTCGAATCCGGCGTCAGAATGATGGAAAATTTCAAAACCAGGCCGTCTGCGTCACCGGGCAGAATTGCAAAGTCGGCCTTGCCAGGATTGACATCGGCGACTTTCGACTTATCGCTGGCGTCATTCGTAAAGGAACCAGTGTATCCGGCTTCCTTGACCTCAACCGGCGTCAAGCGCTCGCCCGTCCGGGAGAAAAGAAATCCTGCACCAGGATTGATGGAGCGGCGAAAAGAAAGGATAGACCCGAACTTATTGGCATGTGCAGTCTTCTTAGACTTCTTCGGAGCAGATGCCTTTTCCGCTTCGTTCTCGGTGACATCAATCGGTTCTACTGTTTCGGTCATTTGTCTTCTCCAGAAGCGGAATTGCCCTTAGCTAGATATAACATATTTTCTTCATCATGCGAGTATTTCCAGAAAACTTTTCTCTCCAAAATTGCAAGTCTTTTCCGAGGGATGTTCCCGATAAACAATGCCTCAACCAATCCCGTCACGCCTTCGACGTAACAATGATTACCGTTATTGTCGGGCATCCTTCCATTTGCGCGTTGTTTCTTTTCTGTAAATGCCGCGAAGCCAATAGCAGCGGGAACGAACCAACCTTTTTTCTTCTCTGCCTCAATCAAATCAGGGACGCTATCCTGTTCTTGGACAACCGGGATATCAGTCTGTTTTCCTTCGGCCTTATTATTCTTGGGCTCGACGACGAAGATAGCTCTCTGAATCAAATCTTCCAGGGCATTTTCGCCCAGCTCTGCCGTCTCATCTGAGAGAACAAAGCCTCTTTTCATTTTCCCGAGAAGATTATTCAGCTCCTCTATGCCTTCGACAAATGAAATGCCGCCGCGCAAAAACAAATTAGCTCCTGCAATCCGGGTCCGCATCAATAGACGCTCGATGTCCTCTTCAAGGCCGGAGACGTATCTGTCTATTTCGATGACCAATGAAAAATTGATGGAAGCCATAGGCCTCAGTATCAAAGTTGTTCCAGAGAGTATCGTCTTCTCATTAAGGCCAGGGCTTGTCACCATCTGGCGATTATACCCGTTCTGCATCTCGCAGGAATGATATATTGGCATGACCCCTGCTTCAGATGCCTCCAGCTTTCTGAAAATGGAGTGTACGGCTCCGAGAACAGATGTCATCGCTGGATAATTTGCGAGCACCGTTGCGTTTTGTTCTACTCGAACGTTCTGTGCAAAAATGTTTTGGATGACAATGTATTTTTTCATAGCACATACTCTCTTGCATGAGATGAAATGGATATCGTGAGGTCTTTTTTCATATTATACACAGCGGGGCCAAGTATTCTGGCGGTTTCTGCCAAGATATGTGTGGACCACGCTTCAATGTCATTCGACCGAAACGCTGTGATGAGTGCTTGTGTCTGAGTGGATGTCCTTGAAATATCTGTTTCATCATCAATCGTATCAAGAAAGTCGATGAAATTCTGCGCGGCCATCGACAATGCCACAGAATACCTGGCGATGATTGATTCCAGGGCAAGGCGATGAAGACTGGTCGACGCTGAAGCTTCAATGTCTTTTTTAAGCTTTGAGAAAAAATCTCGCTTTCCATATGGAATATCGAGCGGGGATTTCCCGTTCAATAGAGATTTCGAGGGTGTTCTTTCGACGATACGAGCGGGAATTCGGCCATCCAGATGAACATGCTTCCCTGACAATTCAGACCCGAGGGTTCCTGAATTCTGGGGCTGAGAGCCGCCCTGCTTGATGCAGAGTACAGGGAAAACGGAGTAAGGTCTAACCTGTTTCTGGGTCTTTCCCTTCCCGTCTTTCCCTGTTTTCTCATACGATTTCCAGCGCTCTTTTGAATAGAAATCGCTGGCATCAGAAAGCTTCCCGAGTGTCGTAACTGAAAGCAGAACTGACAGCGAGTCATATCGACCGTCGGATGTCGGGAAGAAAATCGTTGGAAGCCCTTCAGAGATGGTATCCCCGATACCTTCCTGTGCCAGGACATCCCGGCATTTCTTTTCGATGTCCAGGTCTCCCAGAATTCTGGTCAAGGAATAAGCAATGAAGTCTTCCTCTCCGCCGATGGCCAGTCGCTCAAGAACACTTTTCCCATTTATGGTTGTCATGAGAAAATTCGCGTAATTGATATATGCCGCGCTCCCAGCCCAGACCATTTTCTTGTCGGTAAATGTTCGAGAAGATAGCCCGACAGGTTTGAGTTTCTCCCGCTTTTCATCGCTCATGCCGATAAGTGAAACATCACCCTTGGCCATCGGGTTCGTGAATTTCCCGGTGTAAAAGCCGAAATTGCTTTCTAATGCAGCATTAAGACCAGACAGCATTCTCTGTGCAAATTCTGTTTCCGGAGGGGACTGAATGCTTTGTAGAATAGGAAGACTCTGAAAATAGATATCCCTTGATTTTTCGGGCATATCAGAGGCTTTAACATCTTCTTTCATGTCGCATATCGCGAGTAAATTCATCTTAGATGAAGTCTTCGAATTGCCAACTTTCATGTTGATAGACATCACGGCGATAGCAAAGTTGAGATATGCTTCAAAATCTTTACTGCTCATCGTCAAATCTCTGCCCTGCAAGACAGTATCTCGACACATCTTTATGATAGCCACTGGATGTCCGGCATCCATAAGCCTTATGGCTTCGACTAGGTTCTCGTTCGAAAAAACAGTCATATCTTCCCTCACTTATGTCTTTGATAGAATTAGCATATGATGCCGTCTAGTTACAACTAAATTGGCTTAAACAACCCCAAATTGTCTGAATAACAATATTCCGGGATAACCGGGATACCGTCTTTTATAAAAACGCTGGCGTCTATTTTGAATAAAAGCCTTTCGGCTGCGTCCTTTTCGACATCCGGAAAAGCTTTCTCTGCCAGCTCCAAAAATTCCTGCCTTGCAGTTATATTCAGGAAGTATGCTCCACAATCCCGTATTTCTGTAAACTTTCCCGGTATCGACTTCACGAAAATACTGACTCCGCCAGAAATATAGCTGAAGACCCATGTGTCATTGATGTTCGTAAACGACACAGTCATCATTTCATTTTTTCTGAATGGGAAGATATCAAAAGCGTTCTTGTATATCGCGATGTCACCGGACAACATATTCCTGGCAGCCAGGCTAGGATGCTCTACCAAGATAGTCCTGGCTCTCCGATGTTCTTCTGATGACATCACTGAAGATTCATCATCTTTGAATATGGATTTTACACTGATATCCGGTGGGAGTAGCTCCTCGCAGTTTGTCGACCCCAACTGGACGGTGGGGTATAAGTTTTGATTGACCTCAGTTTCAACACCGGGGTTCCGGAATGCTGGCCCTTTCATAGCGGCCTCAGATGCATTCCTGCCGCCTCTCCATCCGGGCTTCAAAGCTGTCACCGGTCGTTTCAATAGACAGCAGTTCTCAAGAGAATAATTCCCCCGGCGATGTCGGCGCACGCGCCCTGTGGCTTGAATAACTTTCTGAATATCGCTAACGGAATGTATCATGAAATCAAAATCATGGTCCCGCCCGACTTCTTCTACAGATGTCGCGACGACGAGTATCATGAGCTCATCCGTTTTTGATAAAGCGTCCTTGATTTCCGGGACATCCCAGATACGCCCAGGGTTCTTTCTATTGCATGCGTCATCTAACCACGACTCAATCTTATTTCGTGAGCACAAAGGGAATTGTGAGTGGTAGCAGATGACAGAGTGTTGTACGCCGGGCCTTTGCCGGGCCTGGGCGATATGCATGGAAAGTTCTGCCGTCGTAGAAATATCGGGGATACGGATGAAGCCGATAGACAGCTTTTTTTGATTATCCTCCATTGCATTAATGCCATGCAAATCGAACGCTTTATCGAGAATTGCGTCGAATACTTTTTCTTTGGTTTCCAAGCCATCTGTGTCGAGGTAGCTGTAATTGTGTCGAGAACTCTCAACTTCCAGATGGCTGCACAGCGTTTCTGTAAATGCGGCATGCCGCGCCGAAAAATCTTCAACGTTTTCGATAGTGACGACTTCGTTCATTTCCGGGATATCTGAGAAGTGTCCAACATCAATGTGGAATGGGCGGTCGTGTAGCTTGCAATAATCCTGATATCCAGAAGAGTACGCAGAAACAACGGCTTCGGCCAATTCCGGCGGAATGGTCGCAGATGACACGATGAGCTTCCGTCCATGCGACGCAATCGTAAAAATCAAGCGGAGGATAGCACCTTGGTCTATGATGTCATAATTATCGAGCTCATCGAGAATGAAATCTGATGACGCAATACGCAAGAGTGCGCCAGGTTTTTTCTCCAAGGCCATTAATGAATCAATCGTCGTCACCAGAACCGGAGATGCATAGAATGACTGTTGAGATTTAGGGATGTATTTCTCGATGATATCGGGCGCTTTTTGTGTTGAAGTCGGGCCGACAAACTCGTACTCGATAGCTGTATCTGACCCAGACCTGTCATCGATGTCGTTATCTCTGATGTCAGATAAATCGACTTTACTCTCATGTATTTTGCGAATGGCTTCTGAACCAATATGCATATGCAAATCATTCGGAGCCATAAATTCTTTGAAAGCATCTGCTGTCTGAAGCGTCAGAGAGCGCAGTCCTAGAGCGATTGTGACACGGGGCTCTTCTGACAACGCTTGCATCGCTATCATATTCGCCCGCGTTTTGCCGGTTCCGGTACGGGCCATTACAAACCCAATAAAACCGCGCTTGGGCTGCGCTTCGATAATAACATTACGCATACATGCCTGCCAGCGGAATGGCCCTTCTGTTGAAGGGTATCTGATAGCAGATGTGGATGTCGTCAAAGTCGGAAAGTCACGCAGGGAATAGATGGAGCGCATAAGATGGTTGGCATGCCGGGTGACGCCCAGGATGTGGGCGTCAAGAGGTTGGGACAACGCAACTTCGTATTTTCCATCGTCAGTTTTTCGAGATGTCGTATTAGCATAAATGCCTTTGCTTTTGACGCCTTCAGGTGGGAATTCTATCTCGGATTTCATGGAAGAGAAGAAATGGTCTGCGAGAATTAACAATGGCCTCGCATATGTCATGATGCCACTAAAATGCGGCGTCTCGTGTAATGTCGCGCTCTGGGTTTCCTGCTGTATCGTCTTCAGAATTCTTTGTCCCCCTTCTGAGTCAAAGAACTCTTTGATAAGCTTTTTCTCAAAAGTGATGCTCCCGGTTTTATGAGAGACGTAAGTTGCCAGGTCCGCATCTAGGTCAGCCTGTGAAGAGAATGAGACGGCTGTTGGTAGTCTGTGATGTGACAGGACCAGATATTTGACGATAGCCCGGAATAATCCCTGAGCCTGTAGAGATGCCGCTGATTTGTAATTTTTGGTATGCTTTACAACGGTCGCCTTCGCATTCTTTTCAACGACTTCGAGTGTTTTTAAGATATCCGATGTATCTATGGCTCCCCAGTCAGGAATATGTTCTGCTATCATCATGCTGATGACTTCATGCCTGACAGCGTCATTATGTCCGTTCTTCGTTCTCAGCTTTTTCTGGAATTCTTTCGTCATTTTCCCGAAATCATGGAAGCATGCGGCGACGACAACGGCAGAACGCAGAAAGTCATATTCCGGTGTTCTTGCTACGCGAACATCAGGGAGTTTTTTCATGGCATGTTTGGATGTATTGAAAGAACCATCCTCGGAGAAAGCTTGGACTGAGCCGACTGACCAAAGCATCGTGTCCGGGCCTGACTTATTAATTCTGAATGCGACGACAGACATACTACGAGACCGTTTTTCTTCCAATGCCTCTTTTAGGGATTCCACACCTTCTGTCGATAAGCGCCCTACCCACGTTCTAGACCCCCTGCGAGGTAGATATCTATCAACTATCGCCGCGCTATCATTGCGTGCTTTTTTATGACATTCTGAAAGAATAAGTATCTTCTGCCACATCTCATACGTCCTCTTTTAGAAGATTTACGATAAAGTTGACTTCTTTGTTTAGTATACCTGATGAGTGGTTTGAAATAATATCTTCTTCATATGTCTTTAAATCTTCTGGCGAGCTGACATATGAAAATCCTATTTCAGTAGCCCGTTCGATAACAGAAAAAGTCAATCTTAATACCTCCGTTTTTTCTATATATCCAATAGCTTTTTTCCGGAATTCACTTCCTGGACGCATTCCTTCTGATGCAGATGAAACAGCACATGTCAATGACAAGGTGTCTTTAAAGACATCCGCTATGTCGAAAACGAGCCCCCCTTTGCGGGTCGCTCCGTGCGTCACAGGCATTTGAGGTACAAGGCCAGTGAGATAGATGGCGCATGCGGCAATGCCATAAGACAGATAATTTCCGTCATCAATCATCTTGTTTAAGTCATCTTTGCTATTTCTGGTTTGTGAGTTATCCCGTCCGCTCCAGCCTATACCAGCATTTTTAGCTATCCTAGAATACAGTTTGGTGGCGAGATTCGCCTCATATCCCATAAGTTCAGGAATGGTTTTTGCTTTATCGATATCACACTCGAATGTGTTTGCGATTTCCTGGATGTTCTCTGTAGATAATAATGAATAAGCAGGATGGTTTTCCTTAACGAGTTGTATCTGTTTGCATCTTTCTTGCGCCAGAAATTTTGCGACAGCAAGTCTGGCATCGGGGTTGTGCCAGAACCGTATCCATTTCTGGAAATATCGGGTGGGTCTATAATCTATTATACTCGACATAAAAATGGGAGTACCACCGGAACCTGCATGCATAACATAAGTTCTGGTTTCACTTAATAGTCGTGTCGCCTCAGTCGTGATAGAGCATCCGCGACATAAAATAAGACAGCTCAGATTTTCGTGGGGAATATTCCACTCACGGAGGTATCCTGACATTGCTTGCTCATATACAACACGATTATCTTCGACAAAGACACGCGCTCGGTCGAGTATCAATATCGAATTTCGATGAATGTGCAGTATAGGCATTATCTATCTCCCGTTTTCAGGAGTTTATCAGATAAAAACTGGAAATAGCTTGAAAAACTTCAAAAAATACGCCATATCACTATCAGCTCTTTGAAAATCGAATAGTCACTTCTATACGAACATTTGAAATAGTGAAATAGAAAGTGGCAGTTTTCCGCCGTTTTCTAGGGATTCTGAAAACAACATGGTCCTGGAGCAAAAATGGCGGTTTCCCGCCATTTTTGCCATGAAAATAGGGGTGAGCCACCGGCAGGGTGGTTTAACATAGCACACGTTATGCACCATTGTCCTATCTCATGTGAGCCACCGGCAGGGTGGTTTAACATTGCGGAGCAGGGCGGGCTGCTTGCTTGCAAGCGTGAGCCACCGGCAGGGTGGTTTAACATGGTATGTCTGCGGCGCGGCGAAGCGGTGTAAGGTGAGCCACCGGCAGGGTGGTTTAACATCCTCGTAAGCCACTTCTCGCAGACCTTCGATAGTGTGAGCCACCGGCAGGGTGGTTTAACATATCGCCGCGAAGAATTTCTTGGCTTCTTCTTTGTGAGCCACCGGCAGGGTGGTTTAACATGGTTCCAACGTTTCTTCAGATATGCCGTTATTGTGAGCCACCGGCAGGGTGGTTTAACATTCACAGCAATGTCGAGGGGTTTTTCATGGGATGTGAGCCACCGGCAGGGTGGTTTAACATGGGTCAGTAGGCTTCTCGACATGCAGACATGAGTGAGCCACCGGCAGGGTGGTTTAACATTGAAGCCGGTCTTTGCGGGTCTTAAGGCGGGTGTGAGCCACCGGCAGGGTGGTTTAACATTGACCGGAGGGTTGGCTTTTGGAGGCATTTTTGTGAGCCACCGGCAGGGTGGTTTAACATAGCAGACAGAATTTGCGACTTGGTGCCGCGCAGTGAGCCACCGGCAGGGTGGTTTAACATAGCAGACAGAATTTGCGACTTGGTGCCGCGCAGTGAGCCACCGGCAGGGTGGTTTAACATATGGCACGTCTCCTATGGAGATATACCACCTCGTAAGCCACCGGGCAGATGGTTTAGCAATACTGACTAGGTGGCCAACTCCTCAACACGTCAGATATGACGACTTATGTGCCTTATCCTTGCATATATCGCCACATCTGACGTGTTGAGGAGTTTTTTGCAACCTATTTCCTTGTAGATGTGATATGATATATTTTAAACGATGAACATGGTGACTTATGAGATACTTAACATACCTTCCTTTAGCATGTATCGCTATTGTGCTTTGGGTTTTGATGGCATTCTTGATTTCTGTGGTTCCATCTATTGTTTTCCCAACGATGGGAGTGATGTCTCTCACGCTTTTGACTTGGTATTCTGTGTTTCTCATTATTCCGAAGGTCGACACTGAGGTGCCAAAAGCCGCTCTTATGATATTCATGAGCATTGTAGTCCCCAGTTGTCTGGTTTACAACGTGTTTTTCTAGGTAATCATAAAATAAATGGCCCAAAAAATCCCTGGCATTATGGTGCCAGGGATTTTTTTTGGTTGACAAAATACCCCGGCTTTCTCTATATCTAAGATAAGGCCGGACAAAGCCTGCTGCTCTCGCCGTTTTCGGTACAGTGAATTTGTCTATGACGTTTCTGTTTCCTATCTTTTTCTTTTCCAGAAGAAGTGCGAATCAGTAGCAATGAGAGCACTACGGGCAGTTTTCTGCCATAAGTTCGCATTCTATAGAGAAGAGAAAAGTCATGGAACTTAAAGAACAAGCTCTCAAAGCTGCTGCTCGCCGCATCTCCAAAAAATCCAATCTCACGCATTCTCAAGTGCTCGAAGAACTGTCTGCTGCCTTCGGACAGACGAGCTGGAATGTCTTTAAAAGAATATTCAAGGGCGCTAATATTCCCGATGCCAATGCGGGAAAGCCTTGGCATATTGTCGAGCTCAGTGATAGTGATATCAAGGATATCGCTTCTTTGAAGAAGATTATGTCCGAGTATGACATATACAGAATCGGTACGAATGAGATACATAGTAGAGATGCTTCTAATTACGGTCTGCGGATGGGATACATTACGAGTTCAGATGCCGTTTTGGATGCCACATACCATCTCATTACAAAGAAACAAGACACCGCATTATCTATTGATTTGGCCAAAGCGATTTCTCAAGAAGGATTTTCAGACACAATTCGCAGAGCCCTTAACTCATCTTATATGTCATGTGCTAAATTAAATAAACAAGGCACAAGCTATAGGCTCGCATACACAGATGACAAGAGCTTCAACGACTACGGGAGCGAGTTTTTCAAAAATGTCCTGATTAATATCGATATGGCTTATGCTAATGCCATAATGACACATAACTCTTTTAAAGAAGTAGAAGATTGTCTTCTCAATGAAACGGTATATGTCGACGACATCTTTGCCGACAGAAAAATACCTGATATCTTTGTCGGCAGTGGCGGTGTTATAAATGATGGCTTTGTCGCAGGGTGTTCTGCCTCAAACAGGATTTTTAGACGAGGTACGATATTTACAGAATTCAACAAAACCGCATCGGCAGAGGTTGTCGTCTCGGCATGTAATCCGATTCCGATTGAGTGTTCTGTGACAAAGAAAATCGCGGACATCTCGAACAAAGAAACGTCTTGTGCTGCAATCAGAGCAGGGGGTAAGAATTTTGTGAAAGGATTTATTACTCGAACGATAATGAATATTATTGACGCCCAGTCGGGGTCGAGAATTAGTTGCGGTGGCTTTATGGTTTACCCGAAGGACGGTGCGCTCGCTGCTCGTATTCCGGGTAAAACCGGAGAGATTATTTTCACTGCGTATAATGCCGCTGGGGATGCCGTTCCTGTTCCTGGCAGGGTGGAACAATTTGACTTCAATAGATGGGCAGAATCCCTCTCTGATTCGTTTAGAATTTGTGTAGAGTTTGCGGCTTAAGCAAGCTGTGCCCGCCAGGCGGTTTAATATCTCTTGTCTCCGCTCGCAAAAGCAGCCGCAGCCCCAATGTAAGCCACCGGCAGGGTGGTTTAACATAGGAGTGAGTGCATGCGTTCGACTATTATACCGTGAACCACCGGATAGGTGGTTTAACATACGGCCATTTGGCTACCTACCTGGTCGAAGGTTCACCCGAATTATCCATGGAGTTTATTGATAATTAACAAATATGAAAATAGTATAGGATTTATCCTGCATAGGATATCAAAAAAGTCTATACCTATTTTATGAAGAAATGTAAGAGGGAATAATCATGTTGGATTTAACTCGAAATGAACCGTCATCTATAACAGATGTCTTTCTACAAAGTACCTCAGATGAGGACGTTATAGAAATTATTTCGAACTCCCTTTCCCAAGAAAACAATTTTAAAATAGTGCGCATGACACCGGACATGGCATCGAAAATTTTGTCGATGTTTAATTATGAAGACCAAACCATTCAATCACGTAGTCAATTAAGGGCCATGGATGAGAAAACAAATTATATCAAAAACTTTAAGAATAAAAAGGAAATTCCTTTTAGAGGAGACTTGCTAGTTATTTCAGAATCCACGAAAGCTGTCCGCAAGGGATTAGGACTGCTAAACGCCATAGCAAAAGCCCCAGATGATACAGAATATCCCGTGGCCTTGTTGTATAGTGATGTCGATGTAACATATCGCTCTCAAGCGTTGCTTGACGATTACTTAGAGAGAAGTACGAAAGACAACCTACTAGCGTCCGGCATTTCCCCAGATGGAGTAACCAGATTAGGCCAAAGGATTTTCAAGTGGAGACATGGATATTATAAAGATTCTAATCCTATATTTAAAAACACGGACCAAAGAAATAAATTTTATTCAAAATATTATCAACATTTAACGGATGCTTCCAACAAAGCATCAGAAATCATTTCTCTTTCTAATGAGAGTTCTGCGTATAGATATAGACACCAAGACATATCGTTTGCTATTGCTATCCTTCATGGTCATGTTACAGCGACAGAAGAAGATATAGAAAGCTTCGCCATACTTTTGGCGCACGGAGATATTGTAGATGGTAAAGACCACCCAGAAAACGCCAGACACACGGTGGTGAGAGCCCACGAAAAACTAAAAACAGAAGGTTTAGTATCTAGAGAAAGAGAAACGGCAATAATTAAAGCCTGGAATGCATTTATAAACAACCAGAAAGTCGCCTTTCATATTATGATGAACAATAAAAGCTCTGCGACTAAAATAAGCCATTGGAAACCAAATTTTTATATCTTGCCCGACGATACAGATGATACGAATCATGATATGATTGAGCAGAATTTTATTAATACTCCTCCTGTTGTTGGGTGGATGGATGTTAATTCCGATTTGGCGCTTGTTCTTTTAGAGCGCTTTAATCAGAACAACAGAGATTTACGAGAAGATAACGTAGAGGAGATAGCTCGCAGCATTGATGCGGATGATTTCACTCCGATGAGTCCCGTAATTATTTCATGGTCAAAAAAGCACCAAAAATACGAAGTCTCTGATGGGCAGCATAGATTATCAGCCATTGCCATGGCTGACAAAAGTATTAGGATGCCGTTCATTTTTGGTGGAGACAGAGATTTCATATTTGGAGCCATGGATACGGGAGCCGCAGATAATACAAAATTCACCGAACAGTTTTTAGGAGTAGATACTGAACGACACAGGCTAACTCAAGAATTAATGGGGTTCTCCAAAATGTTGAGAAAGCTCGTCGAAGGAAATTCAACTGTCTGTACAAGTTCTGGGCATGCCATTGATATTGCTGAAGCTCTACCTGACGATTTGAGGAGCAAACTTAGCGCGGTTTCGCTCAGAGATAAATCCTATCTACCTGCTTTTAGAGGAGAATTAATGCCGTTCTCCAAAATAGAAACTAGGTGTATTATCGCCTCTATGTTCGCCATAGAAGATGGCAGTGTTTTTGATGAAGAACATAGAGACCAGTTAGTCGGTAGAATGGTTAGTTTAAATAACCGGCCTAATGTGGAGTTCTTGCAAGAAAATCAAAAAAGAGTTCTGAACCTTTTGCATTCCTCTCATCTTGAAAAAAGGATGCAAATAAAATTCGCTAAAACTGGAACTGCATCCCAATATGAGTCCTTAACAAAATTATTGCTCATACTTCTACCTATCGTTACAGGAACCACAACGACCAGGATAACGAAATTATTAGGAAGTAATGACTCTAAGGTAACATCCACCAAAGATTATAAGAGATATTCTGCGGATATAATGGAAGCCATTAAGTCAGAAATATTACAGGACAACTGGAAGAAAAAGTTGTCCGACATTTATAGGCTTCCAAGCATAATTAAAAACAAGGCAATCTTATTTAGTGATGGCGACGACCAATTTTGATGGAGGTATTTATGAAATTCTCTCATTCAGAACTTGTAGAAATCGCTGGTCATATAATGACCCTTCCTTTATCTCAGAGGGGGCTAGGATGCCCTTATGCTTTGCTGGAACCTAGGACGAGCGATGTTCGTGGTGAGATACCAGATGCATGGTGCTCTACGTCCAGGATGCCTTTACACAAACCAGCTTGCAGCGTAGTTATGGAATGTAAAACCAGCCGTGAAGATTTTGACGCAGACTTCAATAAAATTTGGAGGAAATATCCGCCATACGGGATGGGAAATATTAGATACTTTGTCACTCCAGAAGGAGTAATAACAGAAGATTTGTTGCCACGAGGATGGGGGCTTATTACCATAAATGAAAGAAGAGAATTTCAACATGTCTGTGGATTGTATTTGTTATCGATAAGTCGCTCTATCGAAAAACACGAAAACCCAGTTTGGTATTTTGATGAATGTAATCAACAAAGGGAGCTAGATATTTTAACGAACGCATATTTGAATTGTAGGTTACGTTAGAATACGGTTACACACCTAACTTCAGCAAGCTGTGCCCGCCAGGCAGGCGGGCTATAAACACGCATAGATTTGTGTTGCTTCTTTTCTGCTTTCTGGATATGCTGTTTCAGTTCTTTGAAAATCGAATATTCGTTTCTATACGAACATTTGAAATAGTGAAATAGAAAATGGCGGTTTCCCGCCATTTTCTAGGGATTCTGAAAACAACATGGTCCTGGAACAAAAATGGCGGGAAACCGCCATTTTGGCCATGAAAACAGGGGTGAACCACCGGGCAGGTGGTTTAACATATAATGACCAGTTTCCGGCGTCCATCCCACATGTGAACCACCGGGCAGGTGGTTTAACATATCCCACATCCTGAAACTGGCTATCTTCTGCCGTGAACCACCGGGCAGGTGGTTTAACATACTCCGCTGATGACTACCGTTCGGTAGCTTCTGTGAACCACCGGGCAGGTGGTTTAACATTGATGCCCAGGAAGCCCCGTAGGATGATTTAAGTGAACCACCGGGCAGGTGGTTTAACATAAAACGGTGAATAAGACCGGAAAAGAGAAGTCGTGAACCACCGGGCAGGTGGTTTAACATGTATGACGAGTGGGAAAAACGGTCAGTCCATTGTGAACCACCGGGCAGGTGGTTTAACATTTATCCATTTCCGACATTTTGGCGGAATATCCGTGAACCACCGGGCAGGTGGTTTAACATCGTGACGCTCCACATTCGTCAGAGAGCCGAGAGTGAACCACCGGGCAGGTGGTTTAACATAGGTCGGGAAGACCATCGATGCCACATACCCAGTGAACCACCGGGCAGGTGGTTTAACATTTTGCGTCGGGTGTCCAGCCGAACAGCTTCTTGTGAACCACCGGGCAGGTGGTTTAACATGGACAAAGTTATCGATGATGAAGTCGACCATAGTGAACCACCGGGCAGGTGGTTTAACATTGGTATCTGTCGCCATTCGCTGTGGTGATAATGTG
>Ga0157363_1003016_pt1 | contig 15057 bp, 6 predicted proteins | sample AttsexASBM1_FD_111477 | JGI IMG/M metagenome (GOLD analysis project Ga0157363, IMG submission 111477) | Fungus gardens microbial communities from leaf cutter ant in Ribeirão Preto, State of São Paulo, Brazil - Atta sexdens ASBM1 | ecosystem: Host-associated > Fungi > Mycelium > Unclassified ...
AAATATACTAATTGTCTTTCTGACTCTTTTCTGCAAATAACACAATTAGCAAGTTCCTGAAAAAGAAAAATACTAATTTTTGCATTAGGGTGTTATATTTTCTAGAAATTGGAACACTCCCACTCCTCGATGGCGCGTTCCAGTATATTACAATATATTAGCTCACTGCATATACTAGAATTAAAAAAAAATACAAGTACGCATTATCGATAAAATATGAATTTTTATATTTTCATTATTTAATTTGATAGTGTAATAATTATAATATATTATTTATTATAATATATTAGGTATCTGTATATTTAATCTTTATAATATTTGCAAGAAATTTATTTGCTGATATTGCTAACTATTTAATATACAATTATTAATATAAAAAATATTTAATTAAAAAACATGTAGTTTTTAATAAAAAATTTTTAATAATAAATGTATGATATTTTTAATAAAAGTTTTGCTCTTCTTTATCTGGTAAATAGGTAAACAAGACTGAAGCTTTTTTTCAATTAAAGCTACTTACTTGAAGCTTCAATTAATGATTATCAGGCAAAAAGATGTTTTTCAATCGTAAGAAATAATTATTGATTGTTCACATTAAGTACTTCATTTTGATTAGCTTATATTAAAAAGTTTGAAATATATAAAGTGTGTAACTATGTAAATTAATTACTATTAATAAAAAAATATAATCTGTAAGTTAAATTACAGTTGGAGGAAAAAAATGAAGTTAAGTTACAGTTACTGAAAAAAGTAATTCTATCTGTAACTTCGTTACAAGTGATAAATTATTTCCCAACCTTGAACGCTAAACTCATATCGATTTTACTGCAGATAATCGATACGTTGTGACAAACTTGAGAATATTTTATTACACAATAGCGCACACACACGATCCGATAAATGATCTAATAATATCACGATTTTAACTTCCGGCCAAAAAGAACTGGATTCTTTCAATCTAATCGAGATATCTTTATATTTAATCATTTTGTTTTTTTCTGCTTACTTATTTTACGTAATACAGCGCTTTGTTTTATTGTTTTTTTACAATTATCATCAAATGTGCACTTAAAATGGAATATCTGTGAATATATTTAAATATTTTTTAAGTCTTATCTCTTCCGTGCAAATAACGGGGGCTTATCAAATGCTTAAAAAAATATTAATGTTATCAACATTTCAACCAAAATTATAACAAATGTACAAAAATCTGTTGCAATAATTTATATACACAATAATTTATATTTACAAAGGTTGATAAATAAAATCTACCAAAATTGTACATAGCTATCTCAATCAAAACGATTCTGTTTCTTTATCGGTTATTCTATTATAAACATTCAAATTTTATTATCGGAAATGATCGAGAAGCAAAATATGTGAAAATTCGATCCTAATCAAATACAGTTTGCTGTTAGATAATAAAAAAGTAATAGTGACTCAATTTTATTATTTTTAATTTTTATATGTGTCGAAATATAAATCAATCCATTTCTGAAGTTAATTTCAAAATAAACAATGTCCATATTGATGTATGCATTTATTGTAAATTAAATTTCAATCAAACTTAATTTACATTTCTTGAGTTAAAATTGTTCAACTCTTTGTTTTAATTAAATTAATGTTGAGTAGGTGCAGTGGCGACTTGTAGAAATAATTAAAAATAACTTAAGTATAATAAATTATAATTTCATTCATTTGACATTACATATGAATTTAAGCGTATTCCATCGAAGAAGGTATAAAATATAAAATAAGACAATATAATAATAACTGCACAGATCTATTCAATTTTTGGTTCTGTCATCCCTCTCTTACATTTGGCTTCAATTTTCATTTTTAGTAGGACAATAATTCGCATAACTATTCGCATAACTTTTATATCGGAAGTCTTGCATATTTTGAAAATAATGAAAGCACGATAATAGAAATCAAGATATAGAAAATTGACAATGAATGGCTCGGTCGAGGGCACCGATCAGGCTTGTCACGGTTCTGTCCCGTTCTACGGCAATGTCGAGAAGCAACGTCGAGCAGCAAGACGGAGCGTTCTGGCGTTCAGCGTCCTGAGTTCAGTTCTCCGTGATCGCTCGATCAGGTGGCATCGAGCGGGATTTGCTCGCGCCCGATTCATCGCGTTCTCGCGATTGTACTCTCAACGAACCAAAAAAAAAAAGAAGAAATAAAATTAACCACACATCACTGGATATCGCGTTGTGTCCTTCGTGGGAAACCGAGGTACGGGATATTCACCGGGAAGGGAAATCGTCGATAATGATTCAGCGGATTCCTCATTGAATAGATCAGTACGTCGGATCGGCTATCAGGTGAGACCGGCGAAAGGAATTTCTACGGTCACTACCGTCGCGCGAGAATTCCTCTCCGCGAGTACGCGACGCGCCGCGCCGCGCCGTTCGTTAATATCCTGGGATCTTGGATAACATAGTTGCCTAAGAATGACGTTTACCAAGGAATGACGTTTTTAATGTCTTTTGAAGTTGATTGACGCTCAGACTTGTTCAAAAGCGACTCTCGATGCGGGAAATTTCGGATTTTGCAGTACAGCACAGTTCCGCAGGCAGAAACATCTCACGGTCGATAGCGTTTGAAGTTTTTTTAAAAATTATATTTAAAAAATTCTATTTTTGATCGAAGTGAATCTCGATGTTTAATAATATTTATCTAGATTTACAAATACATTTTTTACAGTTCTATAAACTGTTTTCAATTTTATAAACTTTTCTTTTCCAAATTGCTGTTCAACACCATGTAACATGAATTCCATTATGAATTGTATTAAATTTAAGAGAAATTGGAGCGCGTTTTATTTCAAGAATAAAGTCTGATCTTTTTTAAAGCGGAATCTAATATCGAATAATTTATTTAATGCTACTGCAAGATTCACAACATTGTTGCAATTCTTGATATTAGATATCATATAAAAGTAATCATATCTCTTTGTAGAAAGAAAAGATATCTTTATGTTAAGAAAGTTTTACGTACACGTATAACTACAATTGTAATTATATACTTTAGTTATGCTCTGATTATAGCAGCAATCTTTTAATTTAAGGATTTTTTCACATCTTAACATATAATTATTACATGTTATTTATCTATATAAATATTATTTAATTTATTTTTAATTTTGGATAATAAGTAAGTTAATCTATTTAAACAAATAAAGTCACTGAGTTTTAAAATTAAAGTTACAATTTATTTTAATATAAAAAACTGCATGCAAAGAAAATGACAAATAATATGAGTCAATACTAGATAATCTAGATACGACAATAATTATCAAGAAATGAGATCAAGATTAGAAGGAGATATTATCGATATCAATTGAATTATGTTATTATATTGTTAAATAACGAAATAGTTCTAAATTCAAATATTATTGAATAATTTCTAAAATTATTTCTATAACATTGTAATGAATGCGCGAGAAAAGGAATCTATACTTGCAACTTCCTGTCGCTTCTCGATTTAAATTCTAGAGTGAAGCGACGATCGTGCATCGATGTTCTGAATAGATGTATACGGTAACAGTAATGCAGTAGCACACTTAAGAATTACATCATGATTACATGTCCCTCCGGCTGACATGATTCTAAATTTCACACGAGCTATTATTTCAATCGCGCATCACTCGTCGCCGACCCTCGATTCCCCTGCGGCCGCAATGAATCGTCGTTTCGTCGACCGCTTGTTCATTCCGCCTCATCCGTCGATCTCACAAAAGGGAAACCATGGGAATCTCGTCTAATTATATTATTCATAATTAGCTGGGATTCGCGCGCGGAGCGGAGCGGAGTAATGCTGAACGTGCTGCAGTCCTATAACAATGTGAAACGACGTGGATTATCACGGTTATCCGAATGTACTTGATTATTCTGAAACAGTCAGGATGCACACGAACGTTCGGCTATTTTTTTCTTTCTTTTTCTCTTTTTTCCGTTTTTCTTTCGAGAGAACATATTTACTTTGCTACCGACATCCACCGCATAAAGTAGCAGCGAAGTAGTAAAGTGAAACGGATAACACCTGTGCAATTGTTTGGTTCACGGATACGATTTGGTAAACGGACTTCAAATTATACGGTTCTTGTCAGAGATGGAAATACTTCGGTTGTGTTTGTATGTTGAGTTGCGTTTCGTTATGATATGGTGTGTATTTGCACGAACGTCACTTTTTCACTAACAATGAGCTACGTGGAACAACGACAAACATGTACCACACAGTAACATGTTTTCGATGAATTACCTCGAGTCGATTTCACGGAGATATTTCATTCAAAGAAGATATTTGTGTGTGTGTGTGTGTGTATTAACATTTTAAGATACTCAGATTTATGTATCTTTTTTGTATTTTTTATGTATTTTTTATATAATTTTTCAGAATTTTTATATAAATTCCAAAATTTTTTGAAATTTCTGTAAGAGCTGTCAAAATGCTTATAACTCAAATAGAATAAAGCAGAAAAATCTCTTTTCTTTTACTGTAGATTAATAAAATATTAATTTATTGCGTAAAATGATTTACATCACAAAATTTGTATATATTATTTATATATTTTTTTAATTAAAAAAAAATGAAGTTGATGAATAAGTTTTTCTTATCACCTATTTTGCTGTTAAATAAGTCTTTGGCATTGTTAATCATGATATCCCTGTATTTATAGAAAATAACATGTTTTAGAAGAAACAACTTTGCTACAATTAATTAATTATTATCCTGATAAAGTGTGTATACAATCTCTTTTATTAACAATGGCTATGTGGGATAGATTGATTAAAATGAGATGAGGTTAGATAATAATTAATTTTCATATTTTTAGAGAACACATTCTTAGAGAATATACTTACAAATATATTATATTTTATATAGATATATATGTTTTTTCATTTTTCATAGAAATTACGATAAAAACAAATTATTTATTTTATGATTAAAATAACTATTTTATTTGTATTAATATCATAATTACTATTATTTCTTAAAATATAAAACTGATATAAAAATAAAAATTTTATTTTTTATATATGTTGTCCATAACAAATACTACTGCCAATCTTAGAATGTATGTTCAATCTAGAACACGGGGGTTAATTGTTATTTTTGCAGCTTCATTTAAAATTAAATAACTTATTTTTACGATATGATGAATTCACGAATAATATTTTTTATAATACCTAAAGAATGTACACATTATAATGTATATAATATTTTAAAATCAGACATCCACTTTTTTCTAAAAATCACTATAATCAAAAACTGTGACAATCGGTCCCGGCATCTCTTAATTTTATAATTAAAAAAGAATTCTCAAATCTTTTATATCAATTGAAACAATTTCAAAAGTGTTAAGAATATTTACAGCTTTTCTAGAATTTTTTATACATATATGTGTAATTCTAAAATACTCTAAAATCTTTTATTCTATAATTTTCGAAGAAAACTTATAAAATCTGAAGAAATTAAAGATATATTTTTTTTAGAAATCTTTATTTTAAAAATTCTTAAAAATGTTATGGAAATATTAGATATGTATTATGAAAATTTTGTTACCAAGAAAATTTATTGTAAATCAATTATAAAATATCATTACATATAAATCTATTATATATGCATAACAACACTGTACGAGCACAACAATTCCATGGATTTACTTTGTTAATTTCTGTAAACATGCTGTCGTATCGGTTTTATAATGAATTTATTTATTTTTTGTCAGAGTTGTTTGTGAACGCTCGCACGTATCTTGCGAGTGCATATTTCTCGCCTGAAGAGACTCCTCTTTAACATACGTACGCGTTTTAGGACGTACTTACGTGCGACCAGGAAGCGAATTTTAACAGCGTTTTTAACGACGTCTCGTAAACCACAGCATCGATAAACACGCTGCTCCCAACCGCGTAAGAAATTACATCGCAATTATATGTGGGTTAACGCACAAATTTCAAGCTACGAATATAGTAACATTCGGCAATGAAAAAATGAACGGTATCTTTAACATTTCTCACCGGGACACATATTCGAAATAAATGTGCGAGAGACTGGACTGAGAATTTGACGACCAAGGATCCAACGATTCTTTTCAAACATGTGTACATTTTCCTAAAGCCCATTCTACAATTGTAAGTAATTGCAGTTGTAAGAATTGATCAATCATAATTTAACATTCTTTTCATATTTGACAGTGATTAGTTAATTCTTACAATTATAATCACTTACTACTACTATTTACTACTTAACTACGCTTACACAATTGTAGAATGAATTTAAACTAGACTGCATCTTTAATCTTTAGTACACAGATGATTTTCCAGGCCTTTATTGTACGATATTGACGGTACGAGATTGTTCGTATTTGGGTTAATTTTCATCATTTTTACAAGTATAAAAATTATTAAGTGAGTCTTACATATACTTAAATATTTTTAGAAAGTATTGGTACTTTTTAAATTCTTTGAAGTAAAATATTACTGCAAAGAGTGAAAATTAAGTCTTGAAAAAGAATGACTCAGTTTTTAATCTTTAAAAATGACATTTTACTCTTCAGAGTTTTACTTTAAAAATTTTAGAGAATAAGAGATTATTATATTAAAGCAAGATTGTATTTAAAAAAAGGGAATGGTAGAAACAATTATTTAGTTGCTCCAATATTACAAAAAAAAGAAACATGGAAGAAACGTGGAACATGAATAATCCAGTGTATGTACTAAAGAAATAATCTTAAGGCTATAGCACACAAAATAAGTAAGCAGTAAGCAAATCACTTTGCATTCGCTACTGCTTACGTTATTGCTTTACGTTCTCTACTGTGGATTGACCAATTTGCTTGCGTCTTACTGCCTTACGTTTTTCTATGTGCCATAACTCTTAGATCATTCTTATTTTCAACAAACAATTCATGCTTTTAACTGTTTCGCAACACGTCCAGAGTTTGTCAAAATCAAAGGGAGAGATATCTTTCCTTATAAAGATATGTTAACTGATTCGATCTGCAACTCGACTGTTCACGTGACTTTAATGTAGTGCCTTTCAAAGAGATTTGCCAGATAAATTCCTTTCTTTCCTCGCGCTCTGTAAGTTTATGGAGCCACATGTAGTACGATTTTGCAATCGAGATATTAACGAGGTACATAGACCAATCGCCTTTTTACGCCGGATTTAAATGTCGCGTAAAGAACGTGGTACTAGTGTGTGCATCGCAAATTCGGTATCGCACGCTTCATAAATCGGGGAAGAGCTTTCGAAGCGAAAGTACAACGCGGTATCCACGGAAAAAAGATGTAATTTGATAGCGTTTCATCACGGATGACCGATCACTTTCCAGCCACGGAACGCAAAAAGTGTCTTAATGCGAAGGGGGGCATAGAACAATTTCATCTCAGCTTAAAAATTTCAACCTTGGAGTGAGATCGCCAACAGTTTCCTCTAGGTTTTGCTTTGTAGCGGCAAATATTATCTGAAAGCAAGCATTGGAGGCACGAATGAAGCAAAGGTCAATTGATTATGCGAATAAAACCATATCAATTGTTTATATAAATAAAACAATACAGTAAATTCCCGAAATAAAATAAATTAAATATTAAGGCTTTTGGAAATTGGCGCTGTAGGTGATGCGCAATAAATATATGTTTTCTTTAAAATCTAATTATTTGTTTGATATTTAAAGTAAAATTTAAGTAGTATACATTTGGTTAACTTTTTAGCCATTTTTATTAGTACAAAAATAATTTAAAAAACGATTAAAAATTTGTTTATATTATTTGATAAGTTTAACAAATTTTCATTTGTCTTTAAATATCCTTACGCATTGCGTATTCACATATTGCATAGTTTTCTTCAGCGTGAATAAATCATGTTAAATAAAAGTGAGCGTCTCTCTTCTCTAGGACAAATTGTTATATATGCAAAACGATATTAATTATCTGGAATATATAGCAGGTATCGGTAGCGAGCGAGCTTGTTACGTTCGAAACTTTCACTCCACGCGCTACTTGGACGATATTATCTTTTCTTCTTACTTTTTTTTCTTAAATGTGCGTAAGCAACCGTGGCGAGCGAACAGGCAAGTTGCGTATATACGTTTTTTCATACGGCATAAAATGTACATTCAGATCATTTTCTACATCCGGACAGAAATAAAAAGGTACGCGAGCTTTTTTTACACTGAGTATCATTGAAAATGATAATAATTACATAATAAACACGATTTCATAAGTGAATTATGATACGTCGCGTGCTTGGGACTTTCCTTATTAATTCTGTCGTCAGAGTAATAGAATAAAGATTGTATAGACTTTATTTATTGCTATTTATCGCTATAAAAAATAATTTTATCTTTATATTCTGTTACATATATGTGTCTCTCTTTCTATATATCTCTCTAGCACATACTTTTTATTTCTACAAATAATATAACATATACTGGAATTCTTTCAATATAATCTTGTCATTTTTGTATTTCTTCTATTATATAACATATCGAATTAGTTTATGAAGTTCTCAAATTTTTTCATAAATTATATTGAGTAAAATACGAAAAATCTTAAGAATTTATCAAGCGTCTTTCCAACATCTTTACATCTTTACATTCAATTTATTCTCTGAAATTCCTCAAGGGTCTACCCGCTAGGAACCCTGGAAATTTATGATAAAGGTATAGTTGAACGTTATGTTCAAAACGCATTGGGATATAAAATAGCTTGTAAGTTGGAATGAATTGTCGATGAAAAAAATGCCATTTAACTCAGCATCAACTCGGACTAGTTCTGCATCGTTCGATTCGATCTCGATCTAAGGTGCGTCACGGTAGAAAGCACCGCAGACACACGATATCGCGTATCCCTTTACGTGTATCACCTCGCCGTGTATCTCACACATCGGATTTGCATACGCGCGTGCACACGATATTCCTCTTACGCTTTGATAATGATCCGACGGACACTTCAACCTCGAACCGGCCGATCGGGAAGGCCAACGCTGACGAATGTTTGTGTCTTAACGCATGTGCGCCACTACGCAGGAATTTCGTATAATATATGGTTGATCGCACGAATTACGTAATCAAGAAAGTTAAAGCATCACTGATTCGAGATCCACCAAATTCATCGTTCATTTTAATTCAACAATCAATCGTGTCTTGTAATTATGAGAAGCAATTGTACCCAGAAGATTAGAATTAATGATGAATTCGATCATTTGTACTACACTGGATTAGTACACATTAAAGAAACTGCTTTATAAAAAGTAGCAATAACATAATTCATATAATCAACTTTAATAATGAAATATTACATGTATATTCTGCTGAATAATATCACAATATTACTGTTAGATATTTCATTATTTAAAATATTTATACGCTTTTACATTTAATTTTGCCAATTTCATGTGTAGCAACCAGCTTTTAATATGCATTAATCTTGTGTAATACAAGTGACTGAATTTGTTTTAACACCCCGCGGCGTTGCCTTATTTCTTCACCTTTAATAGCGTCACCTTTAATCTCGAAGATTAAGGGCCTCTTTCATCAACCTCTAGCTAAGTTAATTAGTAGAAATACCAATAGCAATTCTATGTAAAAGAACTTCTCCTCTCTGTTTCTCTTTTGAGACAACTGTATTTACTCTCTCATTGGCAATCATAGTGGCTGATTTAATCATCGATTAACTTAATCAGATATTGGAGAAAGATGCTCTAAGCTGCGTTGTATCTCGGAATAGACCTCTGGCGAAGCAAATGTAAAAGGTGGGGTTTAACCCGGTAACAAGTGAGCTTTCATGATCCCGTCCCTGTTCGCGTGCGACCTCAATCGCTATTAGCGCGTTACCCGACTATTTGTTTTGACGGACGTTCGCTCCAGTAAAATTCAGTGTCGACGGCATCGCGACATCACCGACATATCGGAAAAGTCTCATTGGATATTCTGACTCGTCGACAACACGTGACCGTAATGTGTATAGCAATTTCTGGACACGAATGTGGACCATCGTCGCGGATATGAGCCACTTCGTATCGTTTGCGATCGAGTCAAGACTACGTGATTCGAAAAATCTCAAAAATACTTATTTATACTGATAAAAGAAAGTTATAAAAATGAAGAGTATTTATTTTTTTATAAAATCTCTCGAGAAAAGAAAATCGCAATTGCTGATTGACCATCACGTTTTAAAAACTGAATAGCACTGATAGTATTAAAAAATATATAAATACCACTCGCGTCTATTAAAATGAAACTCATTGAAATTGAATTGAAATTCATTGAATGACACCCCGAAGAGTTTCAATGAAACTCATTGAAACTCTTTGGGATGTCACGCATAGACTAGCATTCATAGTCCTTACTTTAGTGCGAGGTCTACAATAGAAGTTGTAGAGATCGTAGAGTATTAAATCACAGAAAATAAACCAATCACAATCGAATATGAGAAAAATAATCGATTATGATTGGTCAATTTTCTACGATTTAAGATCCTACAACCACGACTTCTATTGTAGACTCCGTATAAGACTCTTAAGTAATGTTTCAAGATGCTTAATTAATGTTTTAAGATTCGTTAATTTGTAACATCTTAATTTTTGCATTTAAGACGGTTTTAAATTTAAGAATTAAATATGAATTAAAATATGAATTCCGATTTTAAAGTAGCACATACGCAAGATTTCTTTTACATCGCCATGCTAGAACTTTTTTAACAAAGGTAATTTATTTGCTTGTTGTATTTCTTAATATTTGGCACTTAGATGAAAAAGATTATTATATGTCCATTTTTATACAATGTTTTTACATGATACTCATATAATAGATATAACAAAACGAGTGTGTATAGAGTGGCATCAAAGATTAATATATTCTAAATAGTACTCCTCAAAACATTCTCCTCCTGAAAACATTCATGAATTCGTTACACTCTTCAAGGAGTTATGTGATAACAACGCTCCAGAAACTGTTTTCGTAGATTGCGAAAAGGTGTCTTTCCCCAGATCTCAGTTTCAACACAGGATAAAATGGCCCAAGACGTGATTCGCTAATGGCTATGTCTTCAGGTGCGTATGAAAGACCAAGGACGAAGGGATCGACCGACAGGAAGAGGAGCGATTAGAAGAAGGAGCGGTTAAACCGGAAAGTCGAGCGCGCGCGGCTGAAGGGGGTCGCCGAAGCAAAACTGCTACATCGGATTGCTCCGTTGTGGCGGATAGACCGGCTTCTACGCCGCTATTAATTGCAGCCCGCCGGGCAATTGTCCGCGCACGTATCTCGCTTCCGGTCCTGACCCACGGCGAAAACTATTCCAATACTCCGGGGATGACGTATCTTCGTGGGTGTCGGATCACTGTAACATAATCGACAGTATCAGATTTCGCGTTTTAGGAACAGATTTAGCGTTGTCGTGAATCGAGATCGAGTCGACCGCAACCCGGGTCGGTGACACGCGACCCAACATAAAACCAAGAGGATATTATCCTTCTGGAGAACGTCCGACCGTTCGCCACTCGACGTTAGAATTTGTATCTAATCTAACATAAACTACAGCGTAGTTAAAAAATAGTACGGACTGTTTCAAATAACGGTCACTGGATAATAATAATCCAAGAGCTATTTGACAGGAGATATAAGAAACTGAACTAGAGTAGCGGCAAGAAAAATCCTTCTTCGCGGATGAAGAAACATAACAATCGATGACAAATGGTGTCACCGAAACTACAAACCAGAGCTGAAATGGAGCCAATTATTACTAAGAAATCGCCTGAAAATCGTACACCAGATTTCTCCGGCTCATTGTCTCTCTTCGTCCCTTTCTCTTTCTCCTTCCGTCTCGAAGCCGAGCTCTCGGAATAATGGCGGAGGAAGGGTTGGCCAGTAATCGACCTTGGAGCTCCGTCCTTTACGCATACGCGCCGCGCGCGTGTGTCGCGTGTCTTATTTATATGAGCGCGCATGCGTGCGTGTATATATAAGTATGTACACGCGTATCTAGCCGTACGCACGCACCTACACATCATTGCGCACGCCACTCCGAATGCACGCGAATAAGTGGCGTGCGTTTACCGCGGCCGCGGCGCGCATCGGCCCGATAGCGTACACGCTCGAACACACACAGGCGGGCCGCAATGCCGATGCCGAGGGCATAGTTACACGGCTATTCCAGCGAGGAATGCTCGGCATGTCGCTCTCGTCAAATGGCCAGAAAATAAAAGGACTACCTCGCTCGCGGCCTTGATAGAACGCGCCTAGTGGACACGGGTCTCTCTCTCTCTCTCTCTCTCTCTCTCTCTCGTTCTCTTTCTCTTTCTCCAGCCGGTTACCCGCGAGAGTTACCCGCGAGATACCATTCAAAAGTCATCTCGAGAGATTAACTTGATGCTTGACGATCAATGGAAGTGGCTTGTGTTGCAAATCTATGGGAATCGTGGACTTATTCTGTATATTTTGTCTCATATGAAACACGCGAAGTACTATCAAGTTACTTCTTGGTGCAAGAAAATGGAATAATTTATACTTTGGTTTGATAACATATGGCACTGAATGTTTTCCTCCATTTCATACAGAATATTATTTATATATATATATATATTATGGAACAAAAATAATTAGTATTTTGAAGGGAATGTGTTTCACACTCGGTATTATAATAAAGTTTAAAAATTACTGCTATATTATAGGCCGAATAATATTATAAATCATAAACAAAATAATCCAAAAAAAAATAAGAAAAGTTTGCAAAATACTGTTATGTTGATTATAAAGAATCTTATTAACGAATTAGCCATAATTTGTAAATTATGGATGTGCATTAGCGTATCGAATATATTTGAATGATTCTTGGTATCAAGTCCCAATTCAGATATGTATTGTTAATAATAAAACACGCCGTTTAATTCGCGAGACATTTACTTTTTATTTCGCTATAAAACATTCATTAAAGAATTCCCGTCGTAAAATCCGCGTTGTCGTCGGCCAAACTGAGCCATCAAGGTAACGTTATGCCGAACCGGTCCTCGAACATTTTTTATCGCTATCTGATTCCCTAAATTACGGGTATAGACCTCTGTACACACACTCTCCTTAATGCATCGTCGGACTCGAATCTCAAGAGCATTCCTTCGCCAAATACTATCGCGATACACACCGCAATGTTACATCGTACGATCGCGGTATAATTTATTGCATTAATTGTGCACATTAGAAAAATTTCACGATAAAAAGCAAAGATAAGGTTTTTATGGGTATGCTCAAGAGCATGAAACGCTCTAAATCAAAAAAGTCAGATTACATCTGTAAACAGATAAGTAAAGAAATGTATACACAACAGATAAGCGACGAATCTCGAGATAGTCAGACTTGGGATGCAGAAAGATTTTGGAGAGATTCGCGATCATATTCGAAAAGGATATAAGTAAATGAAAAGTTATGCTACGTGAGATTTTTGTGGAAAGATTGATGCAGATCAAAAAGCAAGCAGAGCTGATAAAATTATCTTAAGAGAAACCTGCTCCTGCATCCCGATTCTGTAATTTTAACAGTAATTTTAGTATCGTTATATTATTGTTGAGCAGCTTTTTTTGATCATTTTTGATCATGTAGATCTCAAAGAACACACAAGTCAAAAGAAAGTTAAAAGTTAATATTTTGATGTCAATAAAGTCAAAATAATGATTTTTTATTATTAAATTTTAACTGTTTATTAATATTAATAATTAAAACAAAGCCATTTTGATTTTTTATTGGCTTTTATGTGATCATTAGATATGGCTAATATTTCATGTGTCGTATGATAAAGTTTTTCAAGCATATTGATTGACTATAAGATAGAAAGATACTCGGATCTTTCCGTCCTGTAACCAAATCAACGCGTTTAAAAAGTTTGTTCGATACATAATATCAGGTTAATAAATTAAATACAACAATATTACATTGTCGTTACAGAATCGTATTTTGACTAGTTTGAACGATCACATCCAAAAATTCGTTTGTACTCCAAAGAGTCGCGCAGATAAGCCGTATCCGTCTGTAGTATAATGGGATACAGAGCCCAGAATCTCTCGGACTCGATAACAATACCTAGGAAGCGGAGCAGGTTACGACTCGGTAGCCACGCGGCGGAGAATGTTTTTACGAGCATCCGGGGCACGTCACGCTTTACGTACGCATCACACTTTACCTCAAATTGCATTCACTATACAGTGACGTGCGCGTCGATTCCCGTCAAATGATAAATTTTCTATCTAGATAAATCCACTAGCGTTCCTGTCCTTGTTTTGTCATCTTCGTGTTTTAATATCCCGTTTTAATACAAACCGTTAAAGGTGATTGACATCCAACCGGTATATTTATACATATATATTTATATATATAATCTATCTTATATACATATAATATTAATTAATATTATATACATATAATATTAAAAGTACCAGAATATTTTATAAAGATATTAAGATTATTATGTCTACATTATTTTGATAAATATAATATATATGCAATATATATGCAATATATAATATGTATGCAAACATTTTTATAGTATAATAATATTGAAACAGATTCACATGAATTGAAAGCTGTATGTGAGTTTAAAAGTGAGTTTCAAGAAAAACATGTTTAGTTCTTTGATTAATAAATTTGATTTTTTCCAAGGTGAATCGTATTCAAAATTTTATTCTATATTTTTTAAATTATTTCTTCGTATAAAACCAATTTTTTCTTGATTACAGTAATAATAATTGATCGTATATATATATACTTAATACAAGTAGTGACGATTCTCAACATTTTTTATGTAAAACGGTAGTCGACCAAAGAGTCACTTGTCATCTGAATATAATTTCGCGCAAATGCAATAGCACTTTACACCTTCGTGCGCTTAATTGCGTAATTAGTATAAAAATACAAGTTTTGAGGGGAAACGCAGCAATCGCAGGTATTTTGTTTTTATCATTCATTGCGAGACGTGCTCGACAGTATTTTGCAACTGAATTACTTATAATTAGAAAGGAAACATTCTCGAGCAGCTGCAAATGCAATTCGGATACACATTGTTG